>Ga0126342_10001601_pt1 | contig 32487 bp, 31 predicted proteins | sample Cyp1metagenome_FD_92528 | JGI IMG/M metagenome (GOLD analysis project Ga0126342, IMG submission 92528) | Coral microbial communities from Lord Howe Island, Old Settlement Bay, Australia - Cyphastrea 1 metagenome | ecosystem: Host-associated > Invertebrates > Cnidaria > Coral ...
CATATCATATCATATCATATCATATCATATCATATCATATCATATCATATCATATATATACACATCATATCATATCATATCATATCATATCACATCATATCATATCACATATATATATATATATTATACATATGTATATGTACCTTTTCATTTTACAGCCTTGAAAACTGGTATGATGATCCCAGCTGTTTTGCGGTAGCTCAACCGCCAGGTGTCTATTCGCATGGTTGAACCCACCTTGAGTTTTCATTCCATGGACAACTGCGCGGACAAGAATCGTGCCCCCATCCGCAGCACGCACGCACAGCATGTGGCCAAGTTGGAGAAATTCCTGAAGGGAGTCGACTCAGATAAACTTGAAAAAGCCGTTCACTGGAAGCGATGTGATGACTTGCTGCGGATGATTTGATGGCTGCTGTAGGCACTTTTTTTGGCCTTTGGGGCTGAACTGCACTGGCGATCCAGTCTTTTGGGCTCGTTCTTGTGGAGAATTCGAGCCTTTTCAAGTTTTCCTCAGGCCAAATGAATTGAAGAAGTTGTACCTTTGCACAAGGAATGCACAGTCTTCACTCTTGAAGTCTTGTATGCTTTACAGAGATTGGCATTTGAAACTTCTGCCAAAAACGTGAACTGGGTGGTCTTTTTCACGGAGGTTGGTGATTAGAGTTTAGAGTAGGCCAAAGTTGATTTGGAAACACAAACCAAGCATGCACTTGTAATGTCAACTCCGGATTAGTAGACCCTTCCGATGTCTAATTGGAGGGTACCATTCAAATAGCAAATTATCATTGTATTTGGTTTACGAGTCCGGGTTTGACACTAGTTGCCAAGAGCACCCAGAGCCATGCCTTTTTCCTGTGAGAGACAGGCTGATGAAATCATGGCGATGTACTGCAGTCATGATGTTGACTGCAGCCAGGAACTTTGAAGCGCCAGCATTTGCATGGCATCAAACTAGTTTCTGAAAAGCCATCAAAGTAGAAATCCTGAAAACATAACCTGTCTAGAACTCCTTGTCGAGGAGGGTTCCAGAGTGATCCTTTCATATCTTTCATTTGTTTGGCCCCTGGCTCAGGGCGATCGAGGGTGACTCGATTGCGCAATCTGATTCTCCATTTGTCTGTGGCAAAGGCCACGGATGATGGGGTTTGAACGTGTTTATTTGCATTTCCTGGTTCCCTGCTCGTTTCAAGAGAGGGGGTGTTTTGCTTCGTTTTTGGACCCCAGTCATCGAAGGACATCCACTGTTTTGCCACGAAGCAACCATCCCTTGGCTCCATCTGCGAAAAGGCATTGGTGGATCTGCAGGGAAGTGGGAGTATCTTCGGCTACCGGGTAAAGTGTGCAAGGATTGAACGGGCCTTAAGGTCCGAACTCAGCCCTTGTGCCGAACTGGCCGAACTCAAGTTGTGTCCAAAGTCTGCGCGCGACTGATGCTCCGTGGCTGTGCCACGAGAAGCAGAAAAGGATGGGGGAGGACATCCCCAGATGGCTCAGGTTTGTGAATTATGAACATCCCCGGCCCCATCTGCCCCCAATGACTATCCAATGTTTTGAATACCTGAAATCCTGGAGTATCGGATTGGATCACTTCATTTGGGAATGGAGGGGACCCCAACACCAAAGCAGTTGCTGAATCATTGTTCTGTACATTTGGGATGCCCAAGAACACCAAAGCTGAAACGAAAAACACACAATAAAACATCTTAATAAAAGATATATAAATAAGACATCAAAAGCAGGTTGTTAATCAAAGAGCTCCTTGGTATATTTTTCCCCCTAGATTCGCCCAGTCTTTTTCTTGCACTGCGAGGCTACAGCGCTGCCATGAAGTCCTTGAGCGCGGAGCTGTGGCCCTTGGCTCTGCAGATGTTAGCGGAGTTGCCTCAGCCAGATAGGTGCGACGCGGAGGTGATGGACACCTGGAGGGGCTCCATTGATGGCCCCAAGATGAAGGCATTTTTTTTTGAATATTGGATATGATGAAGGACCTAAAAAGAGTTGAATGTAAAAGGAGGTGACTGTTTTTGAGATATTACTCGGAATGACTCAGAAAGACCCGAAATTTGTGAACATTGAAGCCCACTGTTGAGCCACAAACCATTTCAGTCGTCATCGATTCACTTTCCACAGCTTTACTTTGGACAGCAAATGAGACTGGTAGAGCAGTGCCCAAAGTGGCATCTCTCCTGATGACCAGACGACACTTGTGCAAATATGGTGCTTTCGACGGTTTCCTTCGTGGCCAAGACGTGCGGAGCTTGGCACAAGCAGCCAAAAGTTACCAGGAGAGTTTTGCCAATGGAGATTTTCTACTTCATCTTCGACTTGAAACACATCAGATGTCCGAATTCTTGGCGAAACATTTGAAGCAAAAACGGCTGCCTCGCGACGAAGCATTGCGGAGGATCTCGGGGGGACTGGATCGATTTCCAAAGTCGCCATTGCTCTCCTTGCAGTTTATTGAGCCCGGAAGCCTTCGAGATCTCTACCCTCTGATCCTTGAGGTGGGTTTCTCATGGTTTCTCTATGCTTTGCTACAAAATTTCATGGGTTTATCAGGTTTATCCTCATTTCCCCTATGAAAATGGCCAAGTTGGGGTTCAAAAAACATGTCAAACATCGAAAAAATGTGGGGTTTCAGGTGCTGAAGAAATCCTCCAGGCTGGAGGCGTTGGAGCTCCATGATATCAGCATTGATCCCATTCGTGCAGCCCATGCAGCTGGCCAGTTTCACCAGGAGGAAGCCCTGCAGTTGACCAAAGTCTTGTCGGATGCTGGTCGATTGAAGCAGCTCAAAATCACAGCCGGCAGCTGGTCCTGGGAATCCTTGTGCATCTTGTTCGAAAGCCTGAAAAAGGCGGGAAATTTGAGGTGCTTGAGGCTGCGCGGAAAACTCATGGATGCCAAAGGGTCGCACGAGGCGCTCACGGGTCCGATCAAGGGCAAGTCACTTTCAGTGTTGGGATCGGTCTGGGACTTTTCATGGCAGGGGTCCAACATCTACGATGCCAAGTACCTGGAAGGCATCATTTTGGCCTTGCCCAATGCCGAGTCGCTCTTCCGCATGGAGAGCAGTGGAGCTTGGCGCGGACCCTACGAGGTGGAACTGAGAGCTTTCGAGAAACTCAGCACTTTGGGCCGCATCAAAGTGGCCAAAGATGAAAAGTTCGTTCCGCTGCGGCCAGGGATCCTGGATCCCAATGTGCCTTTTATGCTGCGATCCATGATGAACCTCTGCATAGCTCCGGCTGGGGAAAAGTGGGGCAGCTGAATGTCTACAGTTCTTGAGGGACATCCATAAATTTCTCATAAATGGGGGGTTTCCATAAATGGATGGTTTATAAATGTTTATAACTTTATAAGTGTTAATCCATGGGATAAATTTCTCATAAATGGAGGTTTCCATAAATGGATGGTGAAAAAACATGTTATAATCCCATAGGAAATCCCATGGGAAATCCCATCTGTAAATGGAAACCTCCATGACGAATCTGGATCCGCGGAGGATCCGCCGATTCGAGATCTAAAATGGTTGGCATTTTCAACCCAACAAGAATGGCAATATATAGACATATAATCATATATACATAATAATGTATATATAATAATATATATATATATATGATTATAAATATAATATACATACATGTAGATGTATGTACGAAGATTATATATATCTTGATCTACGAGTTGTGTCCAATTTTTGGGTGTACCCAGTTTTGATCCATAGCCATGTTTTCTCCCGTATGTGTTTTTGTCCTTTCTGGGGGTTTCAAGACCCTTGGCTCCTCTTTTCTAGGCGGACATTGAATGCCGCACTCACAACCTTGGGACGTGGCAGACAGTGGCAGATCTGTTTGGATCTCTTGCGATGGCCTGCTGCTGATCGAATCAGAGCTTCGTCCAGATTTCATCCCCAAATGATGCCCAACTTGATGGGAAAATGATCAACCATCAAATGCGTCCAAAACCAGTTTGATACCTGAACTCCCTCGGCTAATCTGACCGAAACAAAGCATTTAAGTGTCCTGTCCAGAGACGGTTTGGATGCCTAACAAAGGAGTTTGGCCATTTTGGCTGAGAGTGTGGGACACGTCCACCCTGACTTCTGCCACCCAAAGAGCCAGCTGAGTTTGTCTGAAAATGGTGTGTAATTACATGATCCTCATTTAGCATGGAAACTTTGGGGACATCCTCGATGTTTGGAGAAAGACCCAAACATCATGTTGTCCCTACAAAATAGCAGCTGTTCCCCCATTTTCGTTGGTTAAATCAACATTTTCGATGCTCAGCTGCTCAACTCCACATTTTCGTTGGTGAACGCCTCCATTTTGCAGGTTACAACATCGCCTTGGACGCCTGTTCGGGCAACGCTTGGGTTTGGGCGCTGGTGTTGCTGGATGAGCTGGGAGAGGTGGTTGGGACGCCCAGGGGCCACAGGTGATACCAAATTTGTGAGGGTTTAAGAGGGCAATTCCCCTCTGAACTAACAGAACTATGGAACATCACCAGTTTTAAGAGGTAAATACGGTAAATCAACGAACTTTTCAGCCATTTTCCATGTCGCAAACTGTTAGTCACAGGTAACTCCAATGGATTCATCCCCAGGATTCACCACCTTCCCCAGGACGAGGTGAGTTTGCACGCTGCCATCAGCGCCATGGAGGAGCAGGGACGTTGGAAAGAAGCGCTAGCACTCAGCTGGAGCCATGTGCAGGACAGCTGTTCCCAGTGTTCGCCGGGGTCATTGATGATTCTGATGGTTTTTCAATAAGCGTTTTAAGCTAAATTTGATATATGTGATATATTTGATAACATCTGACAACCATGAAAGACATGAGGATTTGATTAATAAACGATGATGTATTGATTACTATGTTATACTGCCCAATATAGTGGACTATCATCCATGATCTGAGAATCTCCAGGAACTTCAAGGTTGAATCCCCCCTATTTTGATGGCTTACAACTGGCTCGATCATCCAATAGTAAGCCCCATTTTTGCCAACTGGGGCAAAATAGATGGCTTAAAAAATGGGGCAAGGTTCATCCAATTTTTGCCTCAGTTTTTGGCCAATTTTTCCAGTTCTGGATGGGGTGACCGAGGACCCCAGCAGCCTCCGCGCGGCCATCGCGACCTTGGGCGCGGCAGCGCAGTGGCAGCGGGCCCTGGGGCTCTTCCGCGGCCATGCCCTGGATGTCTATGCAGGCGGTTGAAGCATCAACAGATGGTGGTTTCAATGGGGATGTCATGGAGATTGATGGAATTGGGGATTGAAGTGGATTTGAAAAAATGCGGATTCAGCTTGATTTAAGATTCATGATTTTCTCAAGGATTGAAGCGTCAAGAACAGGTATTTATCAGCAGTAACTATGGCCCAAAATAGGTGGAAAGTGATTGGAAGACTCGTCGTAAATCTCCCAGCAACGTTACCCCGCTGCGGGTATCCTTGATCGCCATGCTGCCAGGTACAGCAGCAGTGAAGGCCTGTGGCAACGCTGGGCGCTGGGAGCAAGCCTTGCAGTTGGTTGAAGACTTGAGGTGTGGACGGGTGATGGATCTGAATCTGAACATCAAGGTAGCTATGAAAACATGGGGCATAGCCGGTATAGCCATGTATAACCAACAAGTTGGAAATGGGAATATCCTGAAAGATGGGAGATTGTATTTGTTCATGGGAACATCACCAACAATTCATGAGGGCTGAGTTCATGAGTCATCAGAGCAGCACGCCTTCTAAAAGCAAAGATGATTGAAATTATTTGCTGTCTAGATCCCTCCAGACTTCCATATCTTCCATGGCATGAATCAACCGTTGAAAACCACGTCTTGAAAGCCGCAAGCGATTTTTTGAATATCGTTGTGGGTTTAGCCACGGATATGTCACACAAATGTCATGTTTTTTGGCGAAATTTCCCAGGGTGTGGTGAAATCCCCCATGTTTGAGGCCCGTGCTCAACGCCTTCGCCTTGACCGCGTTGCTGACGGCCTGTGCAAATGCACAGCGGTGGCAAACGGCCCTTGCGCTGATCAATGAGGAGATGTGCAAGATCCTGGGTTCACTGGGACATTGTGGCAGCTAGACATTGGTGGGATCTTTTTCAGTGGCCGCCATTTCTGGACACTCAAAGAGAAGCAGAAAAATGTCGTGGCTGTGATTTTCCCACCTTGATGGGCTCCATCCACATGTTCACCACTGATGTTTGACATTTCCCCAGATTTCCCTTCCAGGACTTCCCAGTGCGCCGCAACGCGTTTTGTTTCTCAGCAACCATTGCAGCTTGTGCCAAGGGCGCCCAGTGGCAACAGGCTGCGGAACTATTATTGAGGCATCTGGGGCAGCTGGGTCTCCAAAAATCCAAGGGTTGTGGTAGTGACTGGGCCCCTAGGCCCTAGGGTTCTGGGAAGCACATCAACATCATAAAAACCATGGGAAAAACCATGGGATCTCATGGATGTCCGTTGGCCCCAGTGGCTATTTCAGGATGCCTGAAGATCTTGTAGAGCCCAATGCTATTTGAATCTCGGATCGAGACGTCGAGTTTCGGGGTGTTGCTATTGATGTGGTGTGTGGGGCATGCGTAGATCACTGATCTTTGGATGCAGAGATTTGTTTTCTCGATTTTTGTAAATTACCCTCTGGTAAATTAACATGTAACATAACTATGGAACATCACCATTTTTAATAGGTATTTCAACTGGAAATGGCCATTTCCAATAGCTACGTGAAATTACCAGAGGGTACTGAAGATTTGCTACTTCGACTCAGATTGGGGTCAGATTGGTCGATCTTTGTTGGTTGAATCACCATGAACCAGCGCGTGATTGGCAAATCTCCAGCGCAATGCTGATTCGTCTGCTGGTCAAAGTTTGCTTGAACCTCCCATTTTTTGCATCATACTAGGATAACACTCTTTTTTCTTGGCTACAATACGCACATTGGTAAGTCATATCGCAAAGTTTTGGTGCAACATCTGCAAAGTCCAAACGGAAAGCTTTTGGTGGATGAATGTGGATGATAAACCCTCCACAATTTCTGAAGCAGCCCAGCTGGTCGGTCCCCAAGGTCTCAATGCAGCCCTGAGCGCCTGCGAACGCAGCAGCCAGTGGCAGCACGCCATGCAGCTGAGCGAGTCTTCGCAGATACCTCTGGAGCTGGGATGGAGCTGGTAGCAGGGACTCCCCTTTTTTTCTAGGGAAATATGTGGGGAAATCATCTAGAAAAAGGACAGAATGGAGATTTTCAGACCATTTTCTTTTGAACCATCCAGCTGTCCAGCTGTCCAGCCGGTCCCGTGGGCCCATCGCAAGCGGCAGGACGCCGCTGGTCTTCACGTGTTGATGTGCTGCGCTGAGTTGGGACATTGGCAGCTGGCATTGGAACTCATGGCGCGCCATGAGGATGTGATGTGACCTGGCATAGTTTGGATGATATTCCAGGAATAACTGGCGGTTTTGGAGATGATGATACCCATGTGTTTTAATGTGTTTTATAGATGGGTTAAAACCACCAATGAGTTGTGTGGATTCTTCAATCCTATTTTGAAACCCTGGAACATCGCCACCTAGATTAAGCACTTTTAGGATGGCTGTGAGCTGAGCAGGGCGAACTCTGATCTCCAAAAGTGTTGAGCTATACAACCTAGTCACAAATATATCTAAGAATCTACAGATAGTTGTTGAGAACAGGCTTATACAGTCATTAGGTTCCAAATCCTTTAAGCCATCCGACGTCTGGCTATGCTAAGCATCTTTTAGCCTGTCTACTCAAAGTTATCAATTCGCCCTCAAAAGTGGATAAAGTGGATGTTTTCCCACCTAAAACTTTCTACCCTGGCTAGCTGGAAAATCCACCCATTTAGTTCTTGGATTTCCCACTCAAACATTCGTTCAACATCCATTTCTAGCAAAGTTCCCATTGATTTTCCAATTTTCCCCCTACCCTCTGGTAAACTAACATAACTATGGAAAATCACCATTCTCAATGGGAAAATCCACTATAAATCACCATTTTCCATAGCTATTTTGACATAACCAGAGGGTATCTTCAATGATCTTCCCCATCTCAACTCCCCATGGGTGATGAATTTCCATTGGAGGTCCACGGCAGCCTTGGACGCGGCAGTCATGGCATGCTGTCGCGCCAAGAGGTGGCAGGAGGTGGGGTGAAATCACTGGAACCTTTTTGTTGGCGAGATGAACAAACCAGAGGAATACACAGAGTATGCTGATTTTTGTGGATTTTTTTTAGGGAATTTATCATATATGCATATCATATATCCATATGATATGCATATAATACTATTAAATGATACTATCATGATATAATATAACCACATGAGATAGTATGATCTACCCTGGGGTAAACTAATACGACAACGTGGAAAACCCATGTTTTCTCGTTCGGAATATGATCTGCAAATGGCGGGTAAACATCACATCGACGTAAACGTCTACCTTAGGGTAGCCAAGAAAAAACACGATGTAACCAGAAAAAATGGTAATTTAAAAAGAAGGGTTTCACCAAGAGAAATGTTATCTTAACAAAGAAACCATAGGGTTTAAGCAACGCTCATTTCGATTTGACCATCTGAAATAGTGATATAATGGGAATGGTTGTGTGGATGATTACGGGTTTAATGAGGATATTCTTCATGGGGATTGAACCATCAAATATGGCGTCATTCTTTGGTTGGGTGGTTTGTGATACGAGTTTTGGGTACAATGAGTATGGTAGGTCCTGGTAGGTGAGTTAGCGTAAATTGTTGGAGAATCATGGTGAAGAATGATTACCATCTGGTTTGCACTACAGTAACTATGGAAAATCACCACCTTTCATTTCCGCTTACCGGAGGGGTTTCACCATCATGGGAAATCCCGAATCAGAGGAAAGCTGGGTTTTTATCCGCTACAGCTATCCCAAAGGGTTTCTGACGCAGCGTATTATGACTGGGATGATGTAACAGCCCAAACATGCTTGGTGTATGGGATGGTTTTTGATTGGAAAAATTCCACATGGAAAAAATCTGCAGCTTGGGTCACTTGCCAGAATTCTCCCAACCACCATCCCATCAAATACGGGTTAGTTAGTAGCTATTCCTATCATGGCTTAGTTGACAACTATTGCTATTTTCACCATTTTACCGTGTGTTTTTCCATTTTATATCATATTTTACCGCAATTTTCACAATCATGGGGAAATTAATTAACTTATTTCCAATTTATTGTTCTCATTTATGAAGTTATTCCCATTTATATCTCCCATTGATATTTCCCGTAAAGTTCCCATTTAAGAGAATACAGTTTATATTCCTATATATTAAGGTGTCCCATTAAGTTATTCCTATTCTTATGAAGTTACTTCCTATCTATGTAATTCACATTGATATTTCCCATATATAGAGGGACGTATGGGATATTTTCCTATCCTTTCAATAGAATTCCCATTCATGTTTTCCATATATTACCTTAAATTAATCCCATTTATATTTCCTATATATTTGTATGTTCCTATATATTTTCCATTAAGTTATTTACATTTATATTTCCCATTAAGTTATTCCCATTTTTATAAAGTGACTTCCTATTTCCATTGAACAAATCCAAATATTCCCATAGATTAATTTTTTCCCATATCATTTCCACTAAAAAATAGTTTCTTCGTGTCCTTTCCCCATGTTTTTGCCCATTGTGAGGCCTTGAGCCTGGGCCGCGAGTTGTTGCGCTCTCCGGTGCCGGGACAGCGACTGGAGGTGCTCAGTGCGCTGAAGGCGCTCTTCGAAGCAGGCGCTGAAGGGCTGGTTGCAGTTTGCGATGGAAAATCTATTGGAAATTCTGGTTATATGATACAATCTGGTATAATTATATATCTATTTGGGGAATAATTTTGATACTTCTGAAGATGTTTTTTCGAAGAAATCTGGTGTATGTATATATATATATGTATGTATGTATAAATGGAGCAGTTTTCATGACTGTCAAATTACAGGAGGGTACCACTCATTTGTTGATGGTTTCATCATCATTTAACCTAGGACAATGACAATGGCAATCTTGCTGGTAATGATACCATGTTTTTGGAGAAACGAAACAAGTTCTGGCAGACATATCCAAGAATTGGAGAATTGAGACCTCGTGCCTTGCAAAGGACCCGACCCAGGACCCCCTTTTGCATTTGAGTAAGGGTCCAAAGTGGTGTATCCCTATAATATGTATGTACATATATATATATATTTACATGCATACGTCTTTGTATAATACATAGATTATGCATGATATAGATATATGCATACATGTAACATGTACATTATTCTATACTTTGTAGTATGCCATGCATCATACTTTTTGTTATATCATATACTATAGTATATACGATATACTAAGCATAGTATAGTATAATGTCGAGTATTTTATACCATAATGTATATATGTACCAATACGTATATTACACTGTGTATACATATATATATACACATCATAAAGACCCTATCATAATATATTACTATATAGTAATTTCACACTTTTAGTATGATATAGTACCGATATATTACTAGGTCATCCAGCCCAGCATCTCCAGGTCATCCATCTCTATCGCAGCAGCTGCTTCACCGCCTGGCCCAACGCATTGCGGAGGAACGGTCGGAGTTTCCGCAAGACTTGGAGCAGGTCGTAGGGGGGTAAAAAGGGGGCTGGAAGCAGCGGAAATGGGATTTGAGGTGGGGATTTAATTGAGATTTTTATGGGATTTTAAGAAATTATGGGATTTGAGAGGGAGTTAGTGGGATTTTAGAGGGATTTAATGGGATTTAGAGGGATATATGGGGATTTACATGGGATTTAATGAGACTTGATAGGGGTGTAATGGGATTTGACCACCAACGGATTTGTCTGAGAATAGGTTACAGGATCCACAAATCACTGGTTGATGATTGTCCCAATTAATTGGCAATTTTTGGGCATACAATTGCATGCCCAATTTTCACTGAGATTTAATGGGGAAATGACAATCAAAGCAACTATCGTTGTGGTGGTGCTAAGGGGAATCAAAAGCCGAGCTTGCCAGGTGAATTATGATGCAATTGGTCCAGAAATCCATGGACAACTTCAATGTTTGGGTGACAAATTGGATGGAAAACATGGATTTCCATGTCGTTTTGGATGCTTTTCGACGGAACATCCATCTATTTCCACAGCTGCAGTGAGTTTGTTTGGGTCCTACTGGCAGGTTCTACTGGCAGCTGCTGAGTTGGAGACAGTGGCAAGACCGCAGGAGAAATCACCACAAAAAACGCCATGAAACGGTGGTTTATTTAACCAGCAAAAATGGATGCTTGAATTGATTTTTCATCAGCAAAACATGGTAAAAGGCCACATCTTTCAACTTATGGCGTTTGTGACCTGAAGCGGTGCTTGAAAAGTGAAGGCCGCAAAAAGATGCTGTCTATAGAAGGCTTACAACCCCCAAAGATGGTGCTACCAGAATCGTCATGGACAAGCAAGGAACGTTGGCATTTATCAATATAACATGTGGGCATTTGTGTCTAGATATCAGCTATATCAACCTCCAAGAACGGATGAATCAGCCTCAAATCAGGGTAAATCAGCGCATATCAGTACATATTTTTTCACTTTAGAGATTTGAACGTTACATATACGTTACATAATTGACACATATATATATATATATATCTATTAATGTGTATATATATAATGTGTCTATATATATAGATATATATATTAATGTACATATATATATATAATGTGTATATATATATAATTGTATATATATATACATACATAAATCAACCAGCAACTGAATATATAACCTGTCAACATCGAGGAGCTTTTGCCCAGCTGGATTCCACGCTTTGATCATCGCTTGGTTGCGCCGGTGACGGGGCGCTTGGTGTACCAGAAGGAGGTGGCCTTGCTGAGGCGCGATGGGGATATATATATATGTAATGTAATGTAATGTAATGTAATGTAATGTAATGTAATGTAATGTAATGTAATGTAATGTAATGTAATGTATGTATATATATATATAGATAGATGTTTTTTTTGAAAACACGATGGATGTTAAGAGTATTCCCCGTTCATGTTGAAAAAAATCGGAATTTTCGGTGAATTTTCAAGTGGTGTTGGGAAGTGGTTGGCGGCCAGTTTTTTTTGAGTCATTGGCGAACATCCCAATGACAATCATCCTCAGCCATCCCCAAATGCCCAGAATTGGTTGGAAAATCCGCAGGAAAAAAGCCTTTGGCATTTGGGGGTCAAAAACCACGTTTTCCGGTTTCAATTTTCTGTACCCTCTGGTAAACTAACATAGCTATGGAAAATCACCATGTTTCATGGGAAAATCCACTATAAATGGCCATTTTCAATAGCTATGTTAATTTACCAGAGGGTAAATCAATCCAATTGAGACCTTAGTCTACTTGGTTCCCCCATTCCATCCCAGAACATGAAAAAGTCCCATGAAATTGGAAACCAATAGTAGAATATTATAGTCCTATCAGTACACATATACCATTCCCAAATGGGTGGTTTATTACTGTTTTACCCACATTGTATAATATAATATAATATAATATAATATTATATTATATTACTTTCATACTACCCATGAATCAATACCAGGTAGAAGATTATACTGCCACGACATCTCCCTGGTTCCCACAATATCCATCGATTCGACGCAATTTCGGAGGCATGTGCTTCAGCGCTGCCCCGTGGGTGATGCCGCCGCGGTGGAACTCGCGATGGATGGTTTCGGGGAGGAGTTGGGCGCTGTAGGCGTGGAGCAGCGCGGAGCGAGCTGGTGGCAGACTACCCTCTGGTCATTTGTTCCATAGCTATGGAAACATGGCTATCTTTAGATTATATTTACCTATGTTGAAAAATGACTATTTCCCATAGTTATGTGAAATATTACGAAAGGGTACCCAAGAATTTATGGGAGATATTGGATTTTGATGGTTAAAACCTGATGGTTTCTTGAGAACTTGAGAAAAGGGATCAAACTTCTGCAGCACTGGAACATTTTCCAATAAGATCGGCTGCTGAGTTGGTTCCTTCAGGAACCCCCACCCTGTTCATCCCTGTTCATGTTTTTTGTTTGTTGGGCTTAGCCTCCAGACTGTAAGTTAAACTTGAGATGGCACAGCCACAAAAGAGGACCCTTGCCAGGTGGATGGGCAAAGTTTGCTGGAGGCAGCAAAGCTGATGTCCTGCCGCTTGAATCATGTCACCAGGTGGTGCTGGAAACGGTCCCAAGAATTTTGGAGGTCGACTGACAAATGGCATGGTACTACCATACCGCAAAATCCTCATTGACCAGTTTTTTTTTTCAGAAAAACCTGTAGCAATTTGTGCATTAAAGCCCATGAAATCCTGCGATGCCCAAGGCTCTCGAGTGTGATGGGCGCGGCACCATCCCCCGCTAGCGTGCTGGATGTCGGCGCCTACTGTGGCGGCTCAGCCTTGCGCCTTGCGCGACATTTGCCAGGTGGGACCATCCAGGTGAGCATGGTGGGGTGAACAACCGGTGACCCCACCATTTTTTTTTTAACCCCAAAAATGGGTATGGGTCAATACCTATAGATACATTTTTAGTGGGATGAACATCCATTTACCAGCTATTTTGGGGTTCACTAGGTACCAGGGTTTTGATCCATCCCCAAATAGTCAAATGCCTTGCAGTTGAATCCAGTTTTTTCCGTTCATGACTTCAACAGTGTTTTTCCTCATCTGGGTAAAGCTTGGCGAGTTCAGAGATTCGTTGTTTGATCAAAACACTATCTGGTAATTTGTTCCATGGCTATGGAAAATCACCATTTTTGACAGGTCAATCATCCGTAAATGGGCACTTTTCCCTCCATTTTCCATATCTATGGCTATCTCCCTCTATTTTCCATGGCTATGGCTATGTTACATCATTCACATAGCTATGTTGCCTCATTTGTCCCAGCCCAAAACTGACCTTTTTCGGTGCTCCAAATCTGAGGTGCTAAGGTGGTGGCTCTGGAGTTGGACGTGGTGCTTGCTGCCGTGGCGCGGGTGATGCTGGCCTTTGCAGGTGACCATTGGGCAGATTCTGCCCATGGATTTCCATTGACCTTGGGATATTTTGGACCATTTTGGGTCATTTTACTGGCTGTTTTGGGCCATATCTTGGGGTATTTGGGGTATCTCAGCACATTTTGGGTCCATTTTGGCCCGAGCCTCAACTGGGTCTCAACTGGGTCTCAACTGGGTCGAGCAACTCGAGGCCTTCAACGCGTCCAGCTCTGCACCGGTCACACTCGACAGCTGCTGCCAGACTTCGCCAAGCAGAGCTTTGGTGCCGTCTTCATGGATCTGTGGGGCTCGCAGTATACCGAAGCCTTGGCCGCTGGACGATGATGGGTGAATGGGTGAATGATGGTCTGGGTAAAGTTCCAAAGATATGGGTATGGGTCAAAATTAGGTACCCCAATAATTGGATGGTTAATACTAAACTAGACATTCACATCTGTGGTTTGCTAGGTCTTCCATTTTGACCCACATCCATATGGATGATATGGAACATCCCACCTCTGACTTGGAGATTCATTGAGAAAAATGTGACCATCGAAAATTTTTGGTGGATCTCCGATGAATCCGAGCATGACAGGTGGTGAATCCTGATCAATTGGGCTTGAAATCCCTGAAAACTTTTGTATCGTTTACTGCTTCGTACAAAATACTTATAATATGTTATAATCCAATATAATCCATTATGATCCCTAGATTTCAGATAAGACTCACATCTCTGTTCTAGTTGTTTTTTCTAATTCGCCCAGTAACATTCATTTTCTCCAGGCAATATCTTGTAATTTTTACACCCCCAGTGCCCATGAATAAATCCCCAAAACGACGATCAATTTCAACTTTGATAGTTGGATAAACTCAATCCGAGATCAATCTTGGATTTCAATGGATTTAATCTGAAATTACCATCTAGAATCTCGAATCTATCCCACATCCATAATTTGGAAGGGGATATCATTGCAAGCCGGGCTCCAGTGAAAGTCGGTTTATGAAACGAACTATCTATCTTCCATAAACATCCATAAACCATAGAATTCACCTAGTGAACCACCAACTGAGCTAGATCCCTTCAAGGGTGTGGCCCCTCGTGGTCTCCCCGAGTCGTTGCTCCAGCGTCATCATCTCCTGGCACCCCATGCCTTGCTCTGCGCGGACAACGTGCTGCGCACGGCCGCGGGGGAGTTCCTGTGGCGCGTGGTCAATCCCAAGGCGCCTCCAGGCGCGGAAAAAACCTGGAGCTGGTGGTGATTTGGTTTTTGGTTGAATTTTTGAATGGAAAATCCGAATGAAATGGATGATTTTGATTGATTTTGGGGGTATCCCAAACTGGAGTTGTTGGAACTGTTTTTTCGGATGCGGACATGGTGGAATGGCGGTATGGCTTGTGAGAAATGGTGGTGATCCAACCCAGATACCCGACTAGATTCCGAGCGATGAGACTTATGACTCCCACTTGTTAGTGGGGCCCCCGAATAAACTAACCTGGCAATGGAAAAGTCCCAATTTGCCGATGATTTTATATTCAAACTCGAACTATTGAACTTGCCCATTGCATCCCATTGCTATGAAACTGCACAGATAGGGTCTTGCCCTTCTTCCGGATGGCTTGTTTCAATTCTGATCTATTGACATATCCATATCCACTGTGAAGTACCTACTTCATGTTTCGCAGGGAATCACTTGCTGAGCAAGAGCAAAACGTGTGCAATAGTGAATTTGTGGCAGGACCTTGCAAATGAAGCAGCTTTTGTAAAGGGGTCAAGTTCACACACACGCACACATCTCAACATGTTGTCAATGCTCCTCATTTTGAACAGATTTAACGAAAACAGGACCCATTCCCCCCCTGACTTTGTGGGACTTTGGCATCGGATGCCAATCCTTTCAGGTTTCCGCACGCTGTTGTTGCCAGTCACAGAGGTGGTGAACCAAGACGAAGAGGATCGATGACACCTTCCATTTGATGTTTGAAAGAGCAAATGGTCTTGAAACAGATCGAAAAAGGGAGGGACTTCTGTAGAGACACAGATTTTTGGAAAGTCCATGTGCATCTATTGTGTCCAATGGTTAAGAGGGAGCGGTTTGGAGCGATTAGGGTATCCATATTCCCTACTAGTAGTTTCATGGTGAACTCCCCATGAAATCACCAAAGAAATCCCATTCAAATCCCATTAAAATCTCATTAAAATGCCATTGAAATCCCATTGAATGCCACTAGAACATACTTTGAATGGGATTTTAATGGCATTTGAATGGCATTTGAATGGGATTTTAACATTCTCTTTCTGGTCCATGTTCCCATCTGAATCGTTAAAGATCACCAGGACTGGATGTCTGTCACCGTGATTCATCGTGGGGATTCCAACGTCTTCGAGGTGGCGGAACCCGCCGAAGCGCATGGCCTGCTATGTGAAGTGCATCTTTGGGCTACTGTAACCTTAGAATGGGGATAAAATGGGTATGGGTCAATACCTATAGATACATTTTTAGCGGGATGAACATCCATTTACCAGCTATTTTGGGGTTCACCAGGGGTACCAGGGTTTTGACCCATCCCCAAATCAATGATAAAAGCAACGAATATAAGGAGATGTAATGGGAATATGATCAGGAATAATTAGAATTTGATATAATTTATGGGATAACAGGGCATGATGGGGAAGACCCCAAAATGGCTAATTATTTGGGGAATACCCAACCAATTGCTATTTCAAGAGTGAACATTTCGATCAACCATGAGAATTACATAGGCAAATTTGCTGTAACCGGACTTTTGCATGCTGTAGGGGATTTTCTAGCCTGTTTTCAAAGTAGGCATGTCATCGATAGATGGTAGATTGTTGGCAAACTCCGATTGGGTCGGTTAAAGGGTTAGTTTTGCCGAATTCTGGCAGTTTTCATATAATGCAAGATGGCCAGTTGTTACCATATCTCCATGAGTTCTTTTTTTCTCCCTACACTTTATATAATTCATTATGCAGCGTGTTGATCAATGTTACATGCTAGAGGTTCCATTCCAACAACAATAAATATTTTTATTCTATCATGATTTAGAACATTGTACAGGCTCTATTACATACTATTATTATATACGATGTACTATTATTATTACATATATATATACTACATTGTCATCTCAACATAGTTCTCATTTTTGGATCTCGACCTCGATCTCATCGCTGTGAAGGTGCCTCCAGCTGTCCGTGAATTGCAGGGCAACTCAGAACGTTGGCGCCAACGTGCCACGAATGTGGGAATGGACCCGGAGGCCAATGGGGGGCCATGGCTGGTGACTGGTGGTGGACTGGGAGGGGTTTGGGATGAGCGATTTTTTTTGGATTAGTTCACGAAGAAATCTTGGGAAATTAAGCAACAATCAAAGAGATCTCACCAAGCATTTGACGGTGTTTCTGCTGTGAAACTGGGTTTGGGTCATTAAAAAACTGATCCAAGGTTGAAGGCGAAGGGATGGAAGATGACTCAGCGAGGTATATAATATAATGTGGTAAACAGTGGTAAACCCCAACCCCCAAACCTACCATATTTTCTGAACTCTTCTGATTCAGCGCCACTGACGAAGTTGGCCCAGGAATTTGAAGATGTGGCTCAGCACACAAAGGCTGTTCTGAGAAGTGTTGGCATAGAGCCCGTGGAGCTGAAAAAAACTGCTGCGCAAGGGGGGTTTATTTTGAGACGAAAAATACACCAGCAGGGCATAAGAGTGAATGTTATTGATAACAATAATACTAATGATACATTACTCAAGTAACTTTCATATCACCCATGGATCTAGATTCTGATTTTTGGGTGCCCCAGAGATCTACCACCGAGGTGAAGTTGGGTGGAGCATTTCATGTCGGCGTGGAGGTCTTTGGGATGGAGTGGTCCGGAAAGCCCAGATCGAGTTGTCAGGGTTTGTTCGAGTGGGCCTGCTCAGGCCTGCTCTTCAATTCACTTTCCCAAAAAATATGTTTTTCATTGGATTGGTTTGTTGGGGAAAATTTACAGGCAACCATGGTATTTACATGTATTTACCATGAAATGTAGGGGTTTCCTGTAAATTTTCCCTTAAACCAATCCAATGAGTTTTCCTTTGGGACAAAAAAAACCCAAGAATTCTGGACCAAAAAACCACACTTCTCTAAAACGGATCCGTTTTGGAATGGTGGGGACTGGGCCGAGCTCTCCAAGGTCCTACGGCCGCACCTTCCGTGACTCCCGGCCGGGGCCGAGGGGTTGTGGCTTGGTGTCTGGAAATCCACCCTGGAAACAAGGAAGCACCATGGAATCCAACCAGGGATCCTCAATTTGTCAGATGAGTCCAGATGATTTTCCATGTTTGTTGATTGGATGGTGTCGAAAAGGTCACCAGTCGAAAGATATCATCACAGTTTTCACCCGATCTGGGGGCGTCCTCACGACAGGAAATAGTTTGGACCATGTCGCGGCGTTGGACGTTGGACCCTCATGGCCAGTAAATCCAACAGGATGGGACACCGTTTCCAAGTTTCCACCGTCGCCATTGCCAGGCCCGGTGTTGTGGGTTTGCCCCCACGAAGGGATCCCAATCATACCTTCCGACAGCCTGGGGCCTGAGAAAACACCTTGGCCTCTGAGAGTCAGATCGAGTGAGTTTTTGTCAGCAAAAAAATTGAGTTTGAGATAAATTTAGGGATTCCCATAGATTCTATACTAAGAAAAAAGACCATAGAACCACACCCCCCAAAAAATGGGGCCATGGAAGATGTCTTCCTAAGATTTCCAAACATACATCTACAATAGGATTTATTTAGAGACTTTGGATGGTTTTGACGATTCATTAAAACATACGTAATTCAATAGATTGAATAAACAATGTATCTATATTCATCTATTTCAATTTCGGTATATATGCTGCCCCCAAAGCTATGTTTTTCACATAGCTACTCTTGACATAGTTATACACAAACAGATCCGTAAATCCCTGTTGAAATAGTGAAATTCACCTCTTTATATTCCTCGGGGAGGACTATGTATGTATAATTCACACAACTGGGGATACTTCAAACATGATACTTTCATATATCAGTTAGTTACTTTCCATAACTCATTGGTGGATAAAACATATGTAATAGTGACATTTCGTGAAACATCCAGTTTTCTATGTAATTATACATATATATATATATATACATATATATATATATATATATATGTATACCCAGTTTCCTATACAATCTATGTATAGCCATATCCTTATAACTCCATAGTTGGACCAAGGACGGTGCACCTGGGCTGTACACCCTTGTCCATGGAGGCGGTGACGAAGCTGATTTCGGAGTTGATCGAGGACCAGTTTTTTCGGATTTGTTTGATGGATTTTTCTGGAGGTAGTGATATTGAATGATATTGGATGGATTCTTTGGTGATTTTGGGATTTTTGTTGAAGAATTTTGAGTGTGTCTTGATATTTTGCAGAAAAACAAGGGATGATTTTGGTGGATTTGGGGTCCGCCATTTGAAAAGTGTTGGATGCGAGGATTACCCTGGCCGCTCCTATGATGTTCTCAGGTGCGTCCCTGCCGCTGGAGTGCAAAAACTCTTCCGGGTCATTCCCCAATTGGTGATACTCCCAATACCCTCTGGTAAATAAACAGTTGGACCCTGAAAATCACCAATGTTTGATGGAAACTAGTCTTCCAACCCCGTTTTCTGCCAGGGTCTATGTTAATTTACCAGAGGGTATCTCCCAAGATTTTCCAGTGGAGATCACCATAATCCCTTCGAAACAGCGGCGGCCATGGCTGCCCGGCCGGCCGCGAGCTGAGGCCACCTGGAAGCCCAGAGTCAGATCGGATGTGTCAGTCGAATAGAATCTAATACAGTGTTCCATGATATATATATATACATTACTGTATATAACTATATATATATATTATTATATTACATAATTATATATATATATATATATTATTATATATATATTATTATATATATATATATATATTATTATTTATATATATATTATTATTTATATATATATTATTATATATATATATATATATATTATATGTATATATATATTATATGTAATATAATACTAGATATATTATGTATATTATTTATATTCACATACAAATAATATACTATACTTATGAGGAGTCTGATGGAGTCTGATTGCTGTTTGGCTCAGACTTTAGGAATATGATGGAATATTGATGATGGCATGCGACCTGGTCACACAAGTTGTGGATGGTTCAAAATTTCAGACACAAGAAACCACCGCATTTGAGCCGTCAAGAAACTTCGCCCGCCGCATCAGCCATCCCAAATTTTGGTGGTGCCGAAAAAATGATCCATACCTCGTTCTCCTCATTTCATTGGATTGGTTTGTTGGGGAAAATCTTAACCGGAAACCCTGGTTTTTACCATCAAATTGGTTGGGCTTTCCGGTTAAAATTTTCCCATCCAATTCTATGATCATTTTTCATGGGAAAATCCACTATAAATGGCCATTTTCCATTGCTATGTTAGTTCACCAGAGGGTACCTCGTTCTCCTCATTGCAGCACTAAAAGACAGCTCGTTGATCTTCGCCAGAATCGGCCTTTCGGCCTCATGAAATGGCCCGGTGGGCCCCATCGTTCCGATGGCTACTGACACTGCCGATCTCTGTCTTTGGTCAATATGTGGCTCGGGTGAAACCTGTGAAACCAGTGGGGGATAGTCGTCACCATCGGTTTCAATAGAAAACCCTCTGGTAATTTAACATAACTATTGAACATCACCATTTTTTAATGGGTATATCAACTATTTCTCTATTTCTATGGCCATGTTCAATAGCAAACTGTGAGTTTACCAGAGCGTAATTTATGGTCATCCACGACTGGATGATGGTCCTACAACTTCGGACGCATCGACCAGGCCATTCTCCCCGTTGAATGCGAGCGATGTCGACCCAGGACTTTCCAGTTGACAGCTGCGCGTGTCATATCTTCTACGAACATTGGGTGCAGATGCAGTTGGTGATCTCCAAAGTGCCCCTGGGCTGCCTGGGCTGCCTGGGCATTGGGGATGCCATGGGTCAAAGTTGTATCAATCCAAAGTGCTAAGGATTTCCATGGCCGACATATTTCCACCAATATTCATATAGTTCTATGATCCATGGCAATGGATGTTAAGCCTAGGATACGTATTCATAGTAAACTATCCATATTTTATACATATATATATATGTATATATATATATGTATATATATATATGTATATATATATGTATATATATATATATATGTATATATATATATGTATATATATATATGTATATATATATATGTATATATATATATATATGTATATATATATATGTATATATATATATACATATACTTTTATATCCATAGTCTAGTCTTCCATAGTAAGATATAGTTTTACATGATGAGCATATATCATAATATATCCATAGTTTATAATATGTGTAGTATATGTATATATATATAGTATTATATAATGTTATATCTCCATAGCATTCCATGGTAATACGCATCGTTACCGAGGTTGACACCAGACTTTCCAGAGAAGGCGCTCGGTAGATTGGCCACAGCGAAGCTGTGGAGATGTCCGTTGGGAAAATTCTGGAAATGGTGGTTTTCTGAGCAACCATTGGGATTAAACTTGAGAGATCCCCGGAAATATAGGTTTACTAAGTAAGCAACATTTTGTGGATTGAAGCACTCAAAGTTGGGCATAAACTTGTTTCTTTCAGCAATGACATAGGGCTTTGAAGCTGAAGCAGAACAAATCCTGATTTTGGCCAAGAATGATGAGATGCAGGAGATGGATATTCATTTGCTGGTGACTAATATAAGGATGTCATTGACGAAGCATTGGTTCTGAACCCCATTGACTTGACCCTGCCCAAGTAGCTAAAACTCTTGTATCATGGATGATAGTCGACATCAAGTTTCTTGATGATCCCATGAACAATCGCATGACATCACAATTAAATATATATTTGAATCTCATTCATATCCCATGAAACCACCATATCCAGGATGGGGCCCCCAGTCGATAGCGAACCCGGTTGAGGTATTTCTGTGGCTGAATTCGATGGTTTGTGGATATAACGAAGTAGATAACTATAGTGTACTATAGTATACTATAGTATACTATAGTATTCATGGATATTCATGGGGTTTATGGGTTTATAAACCAACTGAACTGCGAAAAAAAACATCCAGGCCTTGGACGAGACTTCGGGCGTCCGTGAGGCCCTTGCCTTTGACAGCTGCCAGGACCTGCGGAAGGTGCCTTCGATGGTCCACCGGAGGATTTTTCGCATTTTTTTTCAGCCAGTTTGCATTTGGGAAAGGGGAAAGATGTTTTTTTTTCAATCCAGTTTTTTTTTCCGATTTTTTTTTGACTATTTCTGAATGATTGTAATTTAAGTATGCGGGCCAAAGAAATGAATGGTGGAGGTTTCGAAAAATATACGAGTGAAGGTTCATTGGATGGCTTCATTCGCTTTATTATGGGTCTACATCATAGATTTTTCCACATTTGCCATGCAGACACAAATCCGGCCTTACGGATTTTTTCCCCATGGGTTGAGCTTTCTTGGTTGAGCTCCGTGAAGGTGAAGAATTCCTTGGCATGGACAGTATCCACGGCGGCGCAGACCGATTGCTCGCCGGGCCAGATGAGTCGCTTGGAAGTGGAAGCCCCATCTGAGATCACCCGGTGGAGATGTTGAAACTGTTTCACTGGTTGGTGGTTTGGAACATGAATGGATTATTTTCCATTTCATATATGGGATGTCATCCTTCCCATTGACGAACTCATATTTTTCAAGATGCTTAAAACCACCAACCAGTTCATATTCAGGGAGGTTGATGGAAGGCAACCCAATTGCTTCAGGCTATAGCGTATTTGCTGGGATGTGTTTTTCAGCCACTTTTGGATGGGACAAGTGGTCCCCATTTGAAAAAGCTGTTGGGTTTTCGGGCCGATTTTGCTCCGATTTTGAGCAGTTTGTGAGGCACCTTTATCATGTGTTCGCAGTTGGCTCTGTTAAAGAACGACTTCGAACTGGCGCTGATGTATTCTGAGATTGTTCCGCGGCTGGGAGTAGCAGCATCCACAGGGTGTGTCACCGGTTGATGTGACATGACAGGAATGCCCTCACATCATATCATGTCATGTTAATTAGCGGAAAAGAGATGCGGGAATTTTGTACGTTTGGTGGAAAAAAACACTTTGTGGATTTCTTGGGACACTTTTGGAAAGAACATACGAAGTCGTTGCGTTGTGACTCCGGACGTCGTGGTGGTGTTGTCTGCTTAACAACCCTGGTAGATGAAGTCCAGCAACTGTGATTATCCATAAGGAGCTTGGGAGCAGCTATGGAGTATGAACCAAAATGACCCCTTTCCAGGGTGCCGAATTCCATCCAATTTGCCATAACTTGGGGATAAAGATCCCGAATTTTTTAAGACACATCCGAATATCATACCAAGTTGATTCAAGTTGATTCAAGTTGGTTAAACATATTCCAATTCTATCCCAATTACCTCGCAAAAAAACATCTCCAGGTTCATAGACCCTCATGAACATCCCATTTTTTGGCTCTAAAGTCTGCAAGGCAAACTATCAGCTGCCATTTGCTTCCAATTGCTTGGGACCCCAGGGTAGGTTTGGAGCCATGGCAAGAGGTGGGAAAAAGCACCGTTCAACTTTCACCATTTTTCTAAGCTACACAGTTAATATATATATATGGGTAAATTATAACGACCTCACTGCGACCTCACTGGAATAATGGTTAGTATTGGAAATCATCCCCAAATGGCCTTAATTCAGGTTAATATTATAATTTGCCCAGATATATATTCAATATATTTTGAATAGAATTGTATTTCACATATTTTATACATTTCATGTCTCTGCATGCATTCACTTTTCTTAATGGTGCAGAGTCCTTTCGGCTGAAGCTCGTATGTGTTTTTTAGTAGCACATCATATTCGGCGCGGTACACATCAATCAACCCAGGTTCGGGGGTTGACACTAACATTTCGTCAAACTTGTGGGGTCCAGTGGTGAAAAACTCGAGGTATGGATCCGGGACAATGGACCTTGCGACCTGAGGAGCTTTTGTACCGAAGGGGGGTGGGAGGATGGTGTGGTGACGGAAAAAAACCGTGGGTTTCAAGTTGTTTCAACCAATTTTGATATGACTTTCCATCCAGACTGGGGCGGAGATCGTTGACGTGAGATGGGTGGGCCCAATTCTTTAGGAGAAGCGGACGTCCAAGAACTGGCCCTGGAACTTGGTTCAAAACCATTCGCATTTGGGCTTCCAGTGTCACTGTTTTAAAAGGGAGGGCCAAAAACTGCTTGGTGAAATTACCCTGCTACCCATCAAAAGAGCTGGTTTTACATGAAAAGAGCTGGTTATGGAAACATCCCCAGCTATACTAGTTCTATACCAGTTCTATCCTCATCAACCACCAAGTATATATTTGGCATATTTACCACCAGATGGGATATGATCAGTATGTCCCAAGTGTCCTGGACCTTCCATCTGCACAGGACGTGCTTCACAACCACCGCAAGATGCTTCGCTTCTCACTGGAAGTCCCGGACCGGGACCTGACACCGGACCAGGCACCGGCCCGGTTTGGATGGTGAAACAGAAACCACCAACTGCCGTGGAAGTTTCTCAATTCTGGAGACATACCCTCTGGTAATTTAACGTCGCTATTGAAAATGGCCATTTATAGTGGATTTTCCCATGAAAAATGGTGGATCTTTCCATAGTTATGTAAACGTTTACCAGAGGGTAACAAAATGATTTCCAAATTTAAGTTGATGGTGATGATATGATGGAAATCACCACATCCGACGGAGAGATCCGCCAGGTGAAGCACCTCCTGTGGCAGCCGGTGACCGGTTTTCCGACGCGGAAAAACATGGCAACTCGGGATGGGGGTCAGTGGCGGTTGGGACGAATATCGCCAATGATGGCTCAGATTACTATAGTGGTACCCGAATTTGGATGGTTGGGCACAAAATATGATAAATATGTAGATATATCACGACAGCAATCTGATATACACTGTATAGTTGTATAGAGAATCACAACTTTGTGATGTAATCTGGTAGTTGTATGTTTCTGATAGATTTGCGGCGGATGAAGCCAGTGCCTAAAATGGGTGATCTACAAATTGCAAGTTGACACGTGGCTTTGTCCGAAAATGGTATCCCTAAATTCCAAAAGAGACAAAGTCGTGGCCGTCCATCAGCCGCCGAAGCCAAGTCGTGGCCGTCCAGAGGCATCTCGGCTCGACCGCTCAAAATCTCCTGTCATTCGCTCCTTTGGACACGCGACATGTCGGACCAGAGGTGACATTGGGCCGCCATTGGGAGGATGGTTGGCCGTGGGAGATTGCAGCCACTCATGGTGAATAACTCATGGCAGGTGAGTGATATGGGTTTGGTTGAAAAGTGGGTACCCCACTCCAGAGTTTTATCATGTTTTGTCCAAAGGATGACACCGGTCCCCCGAGATGGCCAGGCACCTCATGGTTGCAGACGAGGAGAAAATCACCTCATGGGCTGTTGTGAAATGGCTGCGGCTTGGAAATGTCGGTGGAGATGGTTGAACAATGTTGAACATCATTTCCTCATCATTTCCTCCATGAAGATTGCTGTTTTGGGGGCAGACTGCTGTTTTATACCACATGTTTGGACACGTCCAGCAGCGAAAGTGCTGGCAAAAAGACGCGGCTGTCTCGCAGGAGTGCGGAACATATCACGAAACAGGCCGGTCTTCGATCCAATGGGATCCAAGGCGGATTTTCCACGCTGGAAATAGCCCAAATGATGTGCCCTAATGGCATCCCAAGGGGCATCTTTTTTGTTCCCAGTTGAATTGATTGAGCCACATTTCTCATTCCATGAAAGGGCTCCACTCTATGGGTTTTACTTGGTGTTCTATCCATTTCCCTACACCTTGGCCCTTGAAAGGGTGAGGTTGCTCTAGATCAGTTGCGAAGAGATCCTATACCCACGAGTCAGTCACAGATGCATTTGGGGATCTACTGCCCCATAGCTGTTCTTCTAAATATTGACTAATTTACATTAATTTACCATTCTACATGATTGGCTGTTATTATCAACTATGACCTACAATTGACTATGATAATTCATGATAATTCATAATCAACTCTTACAGCTACCTAGCACTATAACATACTATAACATGTTTTAAACCATGTTTTAAGTATTTCACGGGCCAACTTTCCATTTATTTTTCGTCATCGGCACAAGTCGTCATCGGCCAAGGCCGAAGCTCCCCGGTATCGCGTTGGGTCTATGGGATCAGCGCGGGGTTGGCAGTGGCTGCTGTGGCAACTTTGGTGATTTTCAAGTGCCTCAGCTGGTGTGGAGAGGCTGCATGGCTCCACTAAAGAAAGGGGTCCATCGGGTGGAGGAAGATCTCAGGGTACCAAAAAGCCTGACCACCTCCAAAATCCTGACGCAGATTGGCCGGCCTGAGAACTTTTTTTGGAAAACAGTCAGGAAAATCTGATTCATCCATGATCAGATTATCCATGATCTGACTATCCATGATCAATGAAAATCAATAAAAATCCATGTTTATCCACAGCGATCAATCGACATTCAGCTGGTCGACATCTGCGGCATGCTGGTTGCAGAAAAAATCCCCAAAGGCGGCGAACATCGATCCCCCCAGAAGATGGTTGGTTTTTGATCCTCAGTGATAAACCAAAAAGGTGGATCCTTTGCATAGCCATACTAAACTCTTCGCCCAGATCAAGTAAGTGTGCAAATCTATCAGTGAACTCATGTCATTTCCCAACTTTTGGCCGATGAATCCAGAATTTTGTCCAAAGATTTTTGTTGGGGAGTTCCTCCCCATCCGCAAAAATCACCATATTTTTGTTGATCCAATCAGGTCTGGAGCTGCTGCGGTCGCGTCCGATCAGATGCGTCCGCAGGAGATACCAAAAAATAGCTGGATGACTTATGGACAATGGAAAATCCCTCTATAAAATGGATGAAAATGGATGATTTAGTTAGGGGTAGCCCTATTTCAGGAAACACTAGGAAACCTGAAATATGAACCTTCCATGTCACACATGTCACACATGTCACACATGTCACACATGTCACACATCAACTTCATGTTGGATGATATTGGATTGGAGTAGCTCGGTCATTTTGTGATATATTCTAAATGTATATCTGCTGTAATTTCGGTAAACTATCTATATAATTCAGCCAGATAGTACTGGATCAGGTATCTTACATCATACATCATTTCTTACATCATCATATATATACATATGTACCTTGTGGATGATGGCATGTGATGGATCACACGTATTGACATAGTGATATAGTATTGCAAATGGGTTTTCAATCATAGTTATATGATTAGTGTGCGCAATTTGTTTTGTGTGACAGGTATTGCGCGAGAGAGAACTGGTATCTGTTATCACTAGAATTCGTGGTATGAACTAGTTATCTCATGATTTTGCGTACGGCTCTAACACCGTACGTGCACCTTGCTATTCTTTAAAAGTTGCACGTCTTGCATGTAAAATAATGTCTTCGTAAATCACAAGGGGGTGTGGGGGGACAATAACGTTCTTCCGCATTCAATTCGAAAAAACTTCTTCTACGGTAATATTTCAATGATGTGCTGTAGAATGCTGCGGCTTCTTGTATTTCTTATCCTGCTTTACACGCCGTGCTATCATGTGCTGCTACGCTGTAGCTTCTTCTTCTGATCTGCTGGTAGTGGAGGCTGTCAGTTGGCCGACTAAAGGGTCCAATAAAGGGTGCCGAAACGATCTTTTTTGACATGTCCACCAAAAAGGCAACCCCGTGCTTGAACCAATGTTGCAAAAATCCAAGAAAGACAAAGAGAATTCTTGTGTTGGAAAAGGCCATGTATTCTCCATGTCCTGAATTCTGAGAACGCTGGCGCAGTTTCAGAACTGGCATGATGACTTTTTGACCGACGATTTCCGTTGACAGCATGGTGTCCTGGATTTTTCACTAAAAACCAATCCAATTTCGGTAAAATGACACTGGAGGTGACATGGGAATGGTTACCTCGATACGGGCAGTTAAGCATGAAAAAACTGCCTGCTGGTCTCAACATGGGTCATTCAATCCCAATTCACGGCCACTAAAATGTGGGGAAAATGATGGTAAACCATCGGAAATTTCCAAATTTGAGCCAAATCCAGAAAATCATCCAGAAAATCCAAAATTTCTGGGAAAATGATTTCGGAATTTCCCAGAAATTCTTTCACCATCACCCGAAATCATCCAATTCTGGGACCGAACGCAGGAGCTCTTCGCCAAGGTGGGGCAACGGGCAACGGGCAACGTTATATTCGAATATAATATATGGTATATACATATACACTGAAGTATATTATTTTCATACTATAATAATAGCCCATGTAATTGTATTACGTATATATATATATACTGTATACTGGTTGATTACTTGGGGTTTTCATGGGTTTTCTGATGTTTCACTGGCTGGTTTTGATGGATCATGATCTTGACACTGTTTGGGGTTTGATGTGAACATCCAACTGGGAATCCCTAGATTTCCCTGGCCATCTCAGGAGCACCTTGTGAAGTCCTGCCCAGCCGGGCATTTCCACCAATGCCCGGGCCCGAAAAAAGGATGGTTGAGCTAGTGAAGCTAGTGGCTAAGATCATTTTATAGCCATGGCCAATTCCATAGTTCCATAGACCTAGTATTTGGGCATGATCTTTACCACCCATCTATGGATACCGAGGATGGTGGAAGCCCCCACGACTCGCAGAAGTCAACCCCACTGATCCCATGAGATCCCAAAAGACCCGAGGCCCATCTGAGTGGAAAGCACCCGGAAACGCCGGTGGCTATCATTGTGACCTGGAGCGAATTTGGTGCTGCTTGTGGTTGGCCAAAAAGGTCCGGAGAGGTGGAGCGTTCGTGATCTTTTTGGTTCAAAAGCCACCAGCAGTCGGCAAACCTTTGGTTTTTGTTGGTCAGATGGGGGCCCCTTTTTGAGTTGCTGATGCCGTTTCAACATCTCTCAGTGATCCGCTGAGCTGGTTCATCCTAAGGCCTGCACAAGCTGGCCAGGCAGACCAGTCAAAAGGCCTATGAGAGGCGCCTGGCAGTGGCAGCACTGAGCCCGGGGGGCATTGAAGTTATTAGGGGGAAGGGTACTAAACATTGCGTTTCGTTGGTTACATCCTGTGAATTCCATATACATAGTTGACCATGAAAGGACATGACCAGACCATGAATCATAACTATGAGGTACTATTTACAACATGGGTTGTGATGACTCAAGAATGACAAACCAGTTGACCCTTGACACACACATTTTTTGCTATTTCAATACACTAAACCATCTATTTCGGGGGGTCTAAATGATTATGATTCATGAGCCATACCCAAATATGGAACCAGCCCATCCCAGTTCGAAAGAAGCCCAATAAATGTAAACTCAAAAACGCGTGCTTGCAATCCATGACTTCAACGGATAGACATTAGTTTTTTTTGTGAAGAAATGGCGGTGGATTCGGGGACAGAATCGCCGACAAGAAGTGCCACGGTGATCCCAGCGACCAATATCGGCCACGTGGGGCTCAATCAGTGACCATCCAACAGGTTGACCCAGCAGCTACCATTTCTAAGCGCAACAAAATCTGGGTCGCGACTAGATGTGAAAAGCCCAGTATCTCAGTATCATTCTCGGGACCACCATGCTTGGCGCCGGGAGCCGAAGAGATTCAGGTGAAATCCCACTTTTCTTGGTTCAATCCCCCATGGTGGGTTGGTGAAAGGCCAATTTTTGGTAGGTTCAGTGCCCACTGCTGTCGTCCAAACATGGCTTTCTTCGTTCTCTAATTGGGGATGGGTCATTTGTTACCTATGAAATTACCAGCTGGGGGAATCGAGATCCATTCAGCGTCGCCGCAGTTCCGGTGGCGCTTGCCGTCCCGCCAAAGAGGGACCTTTCCCCTTCGACGACTGCCAGGACTGGGTGCAGGGTCCAGGGTAGGACTGATATAAGATGTATGAATGATATATGATTATATATGGCAAATCCCAAACCATTGGTAAATTGAACAATGAAGCCATCCTCCAAATATTAAATGTGGTAATGTGGGTAATGTCATAAACCGAATAAACCGCCCATGACTGGGAATTGTATCCATACCACCTATACGAATGGTGATTTGGGGGATGGTTTATGAAATTGTTTTGCCCACATTATATGATTCGATATGGACAATTCTGTTTTGTATATCTGACATATTATTAATAGTAGTGGTCCTATTGTCATGTAAGATTCAGCTGTTTTTTTTTGTGATGTTTATTGTAGTAAGATAGATGATGATAAATAATACATGGATAATTTTGTAGATGATACTATTAATAGCAATGGCAGTTCATAGACAATTCTGGTAATCTCGGTGATGAAACATGGTGGTAACGATGATCCGCCAGGACCAGTGTGGCATTGGAGCCACAGTGCCAGCGCATGGATCTCATCATTCCGTGGCTGGACACTTGGAACGTTTCGGGCGTCAATTGGGATTGGTGTTTGTCTCTAAAACATAGGGGAAAATCATGAAATTTGATGGTTGATCATGAATTCCCATGAACATGGGCCATACATTAGGTAAACGGTACAACTATTTTCAGACATTGGGCCATTTTTAAAGATCAAGAACTTTTGCTTCTGGCATGTACCATACGAAGCTGACAGAATAAATCACACCTGGACAGAAATCTGGGCTTCGCTCTTCAGGTCCTGTTGACTTTCATATTTTCGGGATGGGGTCCAACCACCAAGTGATCATTGATATCCCACGACCGACGGCTTGAAGACAAAGGGATGGCTATTGTTTTTTTTGTTTTTTTCCCGTTTTGGGCATATTTTTTGGATTTCTGTTTCCCTGCTTCTTTGCTTTTCTGCTTCTCTGCTTTTTGCTTTTCTGCTTTTCCCTGCTTCTGCTTTTATGCTCTTTTGCTTCTCTGCTTCTCCACTGTTCTGCTTCTCTTCTTTTTGCTTTGCTTTTCTTCCTTTCCCTGCTTCTCTGCTTCTCTGCTTCTTTGCTTTTCTGCTTCTCTGCTTCTTTGCTTTTCTGCTTCTTTGCTTCTCTGCTTCTCCACTGTTCTGCTTCTCCGCTGTTTTCTTTCTTTTTTGCTTCTCAAGCCTAAATAAACCCCAAGATGCATAATATAAGTACACCCTAAACCAACCCTAAATAAACCCCACACCAACCCCAAAAAAACTAAAACAACTTTAAGTCAACCCTTAAAAAAATCTTAAACTTACCCCAAACAAACCCTAAACCAACCCTAAATAAACCCAAACTTACACACCCCAAAAACAAAAACAACCTTAAGTAACCCCTAAACAAATCCAAACTCTGAAGCTTACTGTGCCCTAAATAAACCCTAAACCAACCCGAAATAGATCATGCACCCACCCCAACTAGATCTTAAACTAAGCCGAAATAAGCCCTGAACCAACTCAAACTAAAACCAAAACCAACTTTGAATAGATCCTACGTAAATCTTAAACCACGCCTTAAGAAACTCTAAACCAACCCTGCATAGATCCTAAATCAACCCTAAATTAAGCCCCAAACGAACCCTCAAACTACCCGCCGGGTGGGAAACTGAACCCACGTTATGTCTGTTCTTGGCGTTCATATGATAGACATTGGAATCCAAACGCATGGTTTTGGCACATATTTCAGTTGATGACATTCGCCGTGCCAGTGTGTTTTGGCTTTTTTCTTGCGTTTTGCAATGTTTTCTGCATTCATGAGCTTGCAAAATCAGCGTCATTTTTTGTATTTTTCTTCAATTTTTCAGGTTTTAGCACACTTCTGCGCGCCATTTGTTCTATCGCCAAGGATGCAGAGCACTTGTCATCCAGACTGGACAGTCTCATTCAAGATTTTGGCAGTCTTTTGCAAGCAGGCGCCAGTGTTCTCCCATCTCCATTGCCAGGATTTGCAATGCTTGATCAAAGCTGGGTTATAAGTGTGGCCTTTCTTCGAAGCAAGAGACTTGGGAACAGCCTGCTTCAACAAACGCCAGGCGTTATCGATTGTGCCCGTGTGCACACTTAGTGCACCACTTCGCCTTCTTTTTCGAAGCACAAACTGATTCTGCGAGTGGTTACACTGAAAGTGTTGAACTTTCAACTCACGCGCTAGCTTGGCGTAGCATTGGGCACCATCTGTACACAACACCGTTTTGGCATTGTTTTCATCCAACTTAGAAATTCCTTCCAATGTTTACTGGACAAAGATGTTACAACGTATCAGGAAATCGTGATTGACAACGCAGGCCACAGGACGCTATTACACCC
>Ga0126342_10001602_pt1 | contig 32485 bp, 28 predicted proteins | sample Cyp1metagenome_FD_92528 | JGI IMG/M metagenome (GOLD analysis project Ga0126342, IMG submission 92528) | Coral microbial communities from Lord Howe Island, Old Settlement Bay, Australia - Cyphastrea 1 metagenome | ecosystem: Host-associated > Invertebrates > Cnidaria > Coral ...
AAACGGCCATATGTCTGTCTTGCTGTCCGTCTCCCTCTGTCTCTCTACAGTACCCCCCCTCCAATTAGGGGGGTCGGCGGCACCTGGGCGCTAGCCCATTTTATTAACACATCAATTGTCAAGAAATATATAGAAATATAATCATTCCATATACATATATATATATATATAATATTCTAGAACATTAACTAAAATTAACTAAAAATATCTTCGATTTATAAACACATAATATCTGCAAAATATTGTTTTATTCTGTCATTATATATTCGACATTTGAATATTTAGAATAAATATGTTACTTTTGAATATATATAATATATATACAATTGAATTTTGTTGGACATATCTAATCAATTTACTACAATGGTCCACCCGTCACCCGATCCCTTTCATCCTGATTTGCACCAGCAAATAGATTTTTGCTTTCATTTTTCATGAGTCCGGCTGGAAATGAACCATAAAAGGAAAACGATCCAGCTGTACAGCACGAAAAGGTGAACACCTTGGGTAGGCATCAATCCGCTGTGATCCTTTGCAGATGTCAAAAACAAATATGTTTCTTCACTCCGTTCGGTGAGGGCTGATAGTCTGCCCCAACAGAAGACCGTTCCCTTTCTCAGTTCAAAGATGTTTAAAGTGTCTCTTGACCACTATTTTGGCTCCAAATTCCAAAACTTATGAGCGCGTTTGGGACCCGCTGCATGCTTGGCAGTCCTTGGGCCCCGCGCAGAAAGCCCGGCGGATGAATGCAGACTTGAAGAGGGAGGTTGCAAACCAACTGATAGACTCATCAAGCATGCCGCATCCCCTGCGAACATTTCAAGCCGCTGCGAGAACGGTCTCATTTTGCAGTGACACTCATCGCAAGTGTTTCAATTTTCATATTTCTGCAATGGTCACTCTGACTAAACATGCCGTATATTCAACAACTATCAACACTTCATGAAGTAACCTCGTCTGTCATCCGAACATTGTTTGTCCAAAAGGCTGGTTAAGTACAAGCTGCCTGCAGGATCACTTGCCCTTTCTGGACCTTGTGGAGAGGTACTCCGTCACATCTGCGGCGCCCGAGCGTAAGAGCAAAGCTTTCAAACGGCGTTCTTCGTGGCTGAGCCGTTCCACCTGTCGGGTTTCCGACAGAACCAGGATCAAAGTAGGGCCAGTCTGATGAAAGACTTGGCACACTTGGCCTGCGAAATGTCTTGCAACATCTTGTAACGGTTTCTAGACACAATTGTGATATATTATGATCAATTCTGCAAGGTGCCAATCGTATATGATTTACTTCATCTCTGGTTCAGCTTCTGTGCTGTTTTTGGCCCGCAATGTCATGAAGTCATCGCATTCTCAACTGCGCTGCGGACCTCCAAGGCCTTGTCTTGCTTCTTTCTCCTGGATATCTCTTGTGACTCAACAAGTTCCCTGCTAAGAGAAAGAGCCTTGCAGCTACGGATTTTGAAGCTTCAGCAGCCAGAGTCTGTGTTTGGATGCAGTTTTAAAATTGCAGGCATGCAACTTCAATATCATATCACAATCTATACCCATGCCATTTTGGTTCAAATACGGGACACAAATTTCCGTGCTCCCTTGACCACAAGCATCATCACCACGTCTGGAACGACTCTGTCTCCTCCAATACTCTACTTCCTCCTGGCCCAAACCTTCTTCAATAGCTTCTGGACCTAGTCTAGCCAAAGCGATGCTGCAAGAATGGGCCAAGGGAATAAGGAAGTCATGGGGAATTCTGCGTCGGACATGTCCCTTGAGGATTTTGTTGTTCTGTACCTACCGCCTATCAGTATTAAGGACAAGCAGGTGAATTGCAACAAACATAAAGGAAACCTGTGTGACTCAACCTTTGAAATTTCCGTTGAGAGACTGTGCATTCAATTCCAAGGGGCCAGTGTTCCTACCACGTCGATCCTGCTAGCAAAGAACGCTATGAATTTGACTCTAACTACCTAACATAGCCAGGACCAGGATAAAAGTCTGCAACGGTGATGGCACGTGAACTTTGTCTCCCACTGAGGTCTCCGCTGACAGCTGTTTTCACTGCCTCCACCTGACGGTATGTGTTGCTGAGGACGACGATGCAACATGACACTGGCTCCTGTGGGTTTTAGTTTCGCACCACCTCTCATCTACAGGTCAGGATCGACATTGGGCACCCCTCAAAGCTTTGGATGATCGATAAACTAAAATATACGAAATACGAGTACATCAAGAGACATCTTAAAACTATCCATGAATCACCAAGTGTGGCCCTTGAGTCAACATTTTTGACCTCCCAACAGCCTTCTGTAGCTCCACCTGAAGGCTCGCTGCCTGTGCTTGCAACTGAACAGGGGGGAAACTAGTATAGCCAGCCATTAAATGGCTCTTTTAATGGGGAACCTATGGAATCATCTGGAAATGATTATTCACAGTGGATGGAACGGGGTAACCTAAACAATTATACCTGTATTGGCTATATTGTAGATAAACCCAGCTACGGCTCAGGTGATGTTTTCTACTCTCTCGGCGTTTGGCAGTCTACCATTTAAGAACACATCACCGTCCACGGTTGAGGCAGTCTCTCGCCCACCAGCCTTCGTCTGTGAAGCAACCTGTTTCTGCTGGGCCAGGGCAAGACCTCAGATACCAAGTCCGGGACTGGGACTGAAGCGTTGACATCCCCAGCCCAACCAGCACATCAATGCGATCAGTGCAACCCCCCTACATACACCCTCACAAACTAGCATGGACTAGCAAAACGGCACTGAAAATAATCTATCATATCTTCCAGTCCAAACCGAATTCTCGCTTTTCTAGTTTTCAATATACCTGGATGAAGTGGCGTCAGGAAAAGGAGAGTTTCACGTGTTTTTTCAGATGTGGGAATGGGTCAAAACCTCTAAAACATTCTAAAACCATCTTTAGGAGGTTATTCACATCAATCCTAGCGATTTTGGGGTGAACATCAGCACTTTCCATAAAATTTCGAGCCATCCCCATGATTTTCATGTGGATCCCTATGATCACTCCATTTCTTCAGCCGCTCAGCAGCCGACAGTGCAGCAGCCCTTGATTTTTGGTCACCAGCTCCACCTCCTGTGCCCGCCCCAAGGCCACCATGCGCTCCACCTCCTGCCATTAGCATAGAGGCAGCTATGGCAATTCCCAGCATTTTGTATCATTTTGTCATATGTTTTATAGATTTTAATAGTTTACATAATCTATTAGACCAAAAAAACCATAGCTACTGTGGATGGTTGCAACATCCTCAGTTGGTAACTCTTGGGATGCCTATGAGCCACGCATCATGGGATAAACCACCAACTGGTGCAGGATTTCTTCCCTCCAGCATCATGCCATGCAATGCAATATAATGCCATATAATGCCATATATACATTATACATCATATATACATACTATACTATGTACTGTAATACTATACACTGTAATACTATATAGATATATGCTAATGCAATAAATACACGCCGATGCAACAAATATGATAAGTATATTTTAAATATGTATGTATATATATATCATTATATATATAGATGCATGGGAACACATCAGCAATATCATGGGGATACAACTTGATAAAGCCAGTATGGGTGTCATTCCTGGGATTTAACGGGTGGTTTAACCAACAACAATTCGGGAATTATATACTAGGATTCAATAATATGAAACTTTGGGGATGGGTGTTTCTCGAACTTGAGGTACACCAAACGCATTGTTGGTTTCCCCCAAAAAAACATTACCATTTGCCCCCCCAAACCATATTGTCACTGTTGAGTGAGCACACCCTGTGAATTCTTCATTCCTTGCAGTTTCACCTTACTTGCAGTGTAATGAAGTAGTTTCACCTTGACGCCTTGAAGTAAAATTATCATTTCCCCCCATTGTGGCTATCATTTGGTGAAATTGTCAACATCTGACTGGAGGCACTGGCGGTTGGTACCTTGATCACGGAAAAAAACAACTTGCGAACTTGTTGCAGCCAAAAAAAGGGGTAAGGGTCACATATTAAAATCCATTCATTTCAGTTTTAGAACATCAACAGTTTGTGCAATTGACTTTGACCCAAGCCCATTGCGCGTGAACCAAAATGGGTTTGTCTCAAAAATGGTGTGCCCCAGAATTCAATGGTTCATCAGCCAGCATTTTTCCCTACAAATGCCACTTAGGGGTATAGGTATATACCGTTTTCAGAATAGACGGATTAATGGATGGACGGTTTCTGGGTAAATCCCTAGGCAGTTCACTGCACCACCACTGATGGTCAGCATGAACCCCAAAAAGCAGGTGACGAAATCTGCTCATGTGACCAACATCTACAACTATTCTATAACGCGATATGTAATCATTATATGTGTGTATATATATAATATCATATTAACATATTATGACTACCATACTGGTTCGGGTAATATAAATATCAACACACATTGAAGCCACGGCTGAAACTGCCTTGATCCGGATCCGTAGCTCAGAGCCTTGCGCCTCCAAAGCCTCGAGAGTTTCATTGGGAAAAACTAAGAGTTGGAAGAACTGATTCTATTTGATTCTCTTATTTGACTCTACTTGATTCGATTCTCTCTTGATTCTGTTTGACTCACTCCCCAAAAAATGGGAGGATTAAAGCCTGACGTAGTAACATGTAGTAATAGTAACCTGCAGCCTCTTTTTCCCAGTTCCAGGGGCACCTTCATCTCAACTTGAAGATCGATCTCTTTCTTGGCAGCCTCCTGGTGGCTAAGCAACTGCACAGTTACTGCAGCGGCTACACTTGCCACACAGCTCCTCTAGAACTTCAGTCTCTTGGCCACCTCAGTTCACACGCACAGGCAAGTGACTAATTAGTTTTGAGTGTTTTGAGATCAACCATTCACAGGACGCTTGAACCTTCGAAAGAAATTTCTCCATCAGCTCAATTTTCCCACAGTCTCCGAGAAACCCAAAATTCTTGAAACATGTCGTTGCTCTCTGATTGGCACCTGTTCGTTTCAGAAGAGCATGTCCACAGCTTCGCCAATAGTGCACCTATCCACAGTGCTGCGCCAAGGTGACTGCAAAGGATTGTCTGATGGCTGGTCTCAAATGGGGAGACCTAAATCTTGTGATCTGGTTGCAGGGGCGTGACAAAGCAGATCAAAACACCAAAGGAAAGAAATGCTCTGGGTCTTGAGTCATGGGGAAAATGACCCGGAACATTCATGAGCCATGGAAGTTTGGATGATTTTTGCTATTTCCACTTTTTGGATCTTTTTGGAGAAACCTCGCTGCATCCCATTTTCGGCCTCATCGTCCAAGTCGTTCTTCCGAGTTTGTTCGGAACGCAAGGACTTTTCCAACTCCACCTCTCTGGTCCGAAGCTCCTCTAACCTCAAGTGCCCGTGGAACCCCTGTCAATGTTTGAGCCACCCCACCAAGAAAGTACAGCAACATACAGCAACTATTCATTGGGTAACATTCTTCTAGGTTGGGAATGAAATTTCGATTATGGTCAAAATACATGGATTTCGTTTGGGTATTGTGTCTTCACTGGGATGAAAAAGATCCTATCCACCCAAATCCCTCTGTGTCTGCATTTCTACCCATCAACGCACGCTTGTCCGTACTTGTCCAAGAAATTCGTTTCAGACTAACACCCCAAAATCCCATGGGTTCTGTCATAATTTTCCATCAATTTCCATCAAATTGCTATACATTGGACTTTTAACTGTCAGAAATAAGAGTTTAAACCACTGATTTCCTGCCACTGGTCAAAGGCATCCAGGTTGCCGTTTCTGAAGGTCCTCCTCCAATTGTGCCATTGCCTGGCAGCTTGGAGGAAAGGATCAATGGGAGCGACTTAGGGGACTCACTAGCCAGGGCTATGAAGTTGTGAGTATTTCGATCCACATTTCTTTTTCCACGTTTCCCATTTTTGGAAGAAACACACATGAGACTGGCTTGTGCATGCTTGTGATTTTGGAACACGCTCCAGTCCTGAAGCATCCCGTTCTGTATGTTGTGTACACCGAAAAGAGCCTCTTGCTCCCGTCTCATCTGCTCCTCTTGCTGGTCTTTCAGCACTTGAGCATGGCGAGCCTGCCACAGAAACAGCAAGCAAACTGCTTTCAGTGACTTGACATCAATCCCGGTCGATGATATAGATCCTAAGATCTAAGACTATCTCAAACTAATTCGGGAGCTGTGTGTCTCAAACATGGAACAAATGGGAAAAACACCATTACATTTATTTTTAAGCGATGTTCTCCAGTTTCATGGAGCTCAATTTGGCAACTCTGGTCACTCTCAGCGTCTCCAACCTTCAAATCCTGTTGCAGCTCCCTCTGCTGCCGTTGAGCTTCCTCAAGTTTGCTCTGAAGAATGGCGCCTGAAGAGGTGATTGGTCGCTGTTAACAATCGCCATGTCAACCAATGGGGCAAGAAATTGGTAATATCGACCAACAAACACTAGCACGTAAACTACTTGTTCATGGCCTCCAAAAACATGCAAAGACCAAATCCAACTTGGTATTTTCGCTGGTCCCGCATTGGAGGATTAACCAAGTTTCACTATGGTACTCTTAATAAATAAATAGATGCATAAATAAATAAACGCACGCACACACACACACACATATATATATACTATGTGTCAAAACCTTGGCAGCCTAGGTGCCCTAAAATCGCTGGTTACTGGATGTTTATTCCCTGCAATATGGTAATAATAGGTTTTGACCCATTCCCATATTAGATGTTTCCTGGGTAACCCCAAATCATCTATTTTAATGGGGTTTTTCCTTATAAGCCATCCGTAAGTTGGGGTACCTCCCATTGATGGAACCACCCCTATAGTTTCTCAATGGATTGAAAAGATCAACGCGGTGGACATGTCAAGCAACAGCATTGCCGCGCATTCGAAAAGAACAGCGTCGGCTGGCCAACTTTTCGAGCGCGCTGGAAGTAATTGATGAAACATGGTGAAACTCATGTGAAACTTACACGGCCCACCCAACTTTGAGGCTGCTTGGCTCTCAACGCAATCTTTCAGATACAAGTCTTCAACGATACAAGTTTTCAGCGGACGTCATCTTTCCCTGCGGATACTCTGGCGGGCCCGCTGCGCAACTACGCTTGCAAAAAAGAAAACCGAAAGACTCCACGAAACTATACGCAGTTCATGCCTTGGTTGGCTTATTGAACCGCATTTTGTTCGGCCTCACCGCTGGGCCAAAAAAACAACATGATCTTGCCCAGGCCAACGAATAAACAAACCCCCTTGGCCGCGGTTTCAAGCATTGGTTTCAGGCAAAGCTCCCGGCAGCTCAATCAACCTCCGTAGAAGCGCACATGGTCACACACAGGGCAGCGACAAGAATCTTTACAACCTGAGGGGTGCACTGGCAGCGCTGCCAGAGAAACCTCAAAAAAAGCGAAATTTTGTGAAAGCAAAACATCTTTGCTGCGAAGAAACTCAGGTAACTTGTGCTCCTCAAGTGCTTTGCGCCTCCAGCCACGAACTGCTTCAGGGCAAAAAGGGAAGCCACGAACAAAACACGCAGAATACTGGGGGAACAAAATGCGGACCAGTGTCCACATAAGGTCTGGATCGCATTGAGGCGGCGCATCAATTTCCACCTGCCACGGGCAAGGCGCGAAAGCTTCAAAAACCTGTTTGGCCGTGTCATTGACTGGCCTGCGTGCACAGGCCCTCGCCCAGGTCCAGTTCAACAACATCATTGACCCTTAGCTACCGTCCGTCAAGCTGGTTGTTTTCAAGAGCCTGTCTCCGCATGACCCTGCTGCTGAACTCAAGCGCTGTCTGCTGCGTAACAGAACTTAGCGCACACCCACCAGCAACAACACCAGAAAAAAACATGGTGAAAATACAAGAGGTTACACGCAAGCCGCTGACCATGGGTGCAAATTCCTCAGAAAACACTGACAACTCGAAAGAGCAACGTTTGATAACTTTGCGACTTGGCTCTGAACATGGCAAAATGTCCTTCTTCTTCTTTTGAAATATATGCAACAACCACTCAAAAACTTTACATGGATCTGCCTTGCTCCGCAGCATGCGGCTCTCACCTTTTGCAGGGAACGCTCCTCTATGTAAGTTCCTCCTTCCCAGTTTTCTCATAAGGACTACATTTTTGGATTGGTTTAGGTGTGGGTTGGCAGTTTGCGTCGCAAAACCTGAACAAGAACAAAAATGTACGCTCCGTCCTTTGCCAAATGATTTCATCCTGGACATCGTGTGGCAGCACCCTCGTAGTCTCAGACAAGGGGCGAGCAGACGGTGAAAAAATCACCCTGGCTGTTGCGGATCACAAACTACCATGTTTGCCTACGTGCACGAACTGAATTGAACCATGTGGTGACCATTTGGGCGGTTTTTTTGGGTGAACGTCCACAGCCAAACCCAAGCCACCACCCAAAGGAGCAGCAGACTCTGCCAACAGCCACCACACACCCAGTGAGTTGTTTCAAGTCCTGGGTTGGAACCCGTTACACTTCTCGTCGATTGGGCAGGAGCGGCCCACATAAAAAAGGATCAAGCCCGTCATGGGACAGCAAACACGTTCCCTGCTTCCGGCCAGAAATGAAACCTTCAAGAAACCCAAAGCGAAGAAAACCAGGATGAACCTCCTCGAAGAAGCTTCCCGTATCCGAGGGCACGGTGTAACCTTCAGGCAGCGGGTCCCCTGTATGTTGGGCAAAGAAACGTTTCAAGCTGAGGTGTGTGCTCCAAGAAGGGCCGGCCGACCCAATCCTGGGCATCAGGCGCCAGAATTCACCCCAACAAATCGCAAAAACCACCGTGGCAAAACCAACTCGCAATTGCAATGGTCGGAAAAACCTCTCACAAGAATCCTCGGACTTGTATTTTGCACATGTTGCTGCATCCTAAAAGGAACACATCATCCGCACTGAGCCGCAGGCTCAACAAGACAAGCAATGTCACAGCACATGGCACAAGAAGAAGAAATGCGGAGCGCGCTGTTTCAACTACGATTGAGCTGACGCAGCTAGCTATGGTGAGTTTAATCTGCGTTTCTCTGGAGACAAGTGGCTTAAACAAATGTGAAAGTGAAAAATCAGGTTTAAAGTGAAAATAAAAAACATACATATGTAGACATATATCATATATATATACATACACATATATTGGACACCATATGTATATCATATACAGCTCTAAATCGATTTCTATAGACTAAACATAACATAAACCTCATGGGCTAAGTCTCAGTCTCATAGTTAGTATAGCGTAATTAAACATGTAAACACGTGCAAATGACAGAGGTGTCCAAGCGTCGTGTATATAGAGGCTTCGGTTGACATCTAAACATATATTATATAGGTGTCTGTAAGAAACAGGTGTCTGTAGTCAACACCAAAAGACGCAGGTGTGACAGTCTCCCTTATATAACTTAAACCCGTCAAAAAGATTTACAGCGATGATTGTACACTCATACGATAATATGAAACGATATCAATCAAAGTTGTTAGAACAGAACATGGGCCGATTGTTTTGCACAAGAAACAGCGTGAGGAACAAGGTACACGAATCACTCAGATCTGAATTCCATTTACCATAACATAGCACTGATTCCATCACATCAAATCCTCAAAGCCTCCACTGTTGATTTCCTTCTCAATTCCCCTTCACACCTTCCTCTTGATTTTCTTTTTCTTTTAAGGCCTTTCTTCCATACAGGCTCGTTAGTTCGTCCTTGAAGCTTCTCGAGTAGATGCTGCCCTTTTGTTTTGGATCTCCTTGATTTCCTTCGTACAAGTCTCATTCTGACTTTCCTGTTTCAATTTGGGTCCAACTAGAAATTGGCATCTAGGCAATAGTGGATCTGCAGCAAGCCTTGACGCATTTGCGCAAGCTGCTGCTGCTCCAAACGCCGAATCTCAGCCTGGAGCTGTGCTGCGGCTACATGGAGGTTTCCTAAAATGGGGGTACTCCAAAATCATGGGTTTCAATACTAAAATGGTCTAAATTTGGATCATTTGGGGTACCCCTGCTTTAGAAACCCCCGCATCGGCTATGCTTCAAGGCTGGTGACTGAGCATGGTGGGTAAGACACTCACGTGGTCAATGTGGACCATTCAAAGTTGTCAAGAAGCGAGTGCTGACTTGAACCCGAGCACACAACAAGGCAACCAGCAAACAGAACAGGTTGAATCAGGTTAAATGGAAATCCCTTTGCCTTCAGCTCTTCCTCCTCCATGACGAAACCACTGATATGCCGCACGTGCTATGAGATGTGTGTGTCTGTGTGTGTGACAATAGTGTCTGATCAGTGGTTCAGGTAAGGCTTCCGCTACTCCTGATTTATCTTTATAAGTGAAGTATTATATGTACAGCTGACATCAGCTGATACGAGTATTACCTCATACATTTCTTGTATATTCATCTATATTTATTATATTTCGTTTTCTCTCCAGCTTTTCTGTCAAAATCATTCTCAGCTGATCCAGAGCATAGCGACGGGATGCTTTTGGGGTTGTACAGTACAAAGAATTGCTGGGCAAAAAGTCATCATTGGAGACAATTGGGTAGACCCAGAATTCGATAAACTAGGATAAACATGGATAAACCATGATAAACCTATAGAAACTTCTAGAACCAAAACATACCAAAAGTGTTTTTACTGGGGCCAATCTATGCCAATCTAACAGGCGCATTGTTCAGTCGGGTCCCAAAGCTTCTTTTCTCCAGCTTTCTTGGCTCGGGCCGAGACTCTGACTGGGCCCCACCCCGAGACCACACAGGTGCAGGGGTATGGTCATAATCAAGTACCTGAAAATGTGCACTTCTTCAACACATGAAAAAACATGGAGATCCTGCAACTCTAATCATCGTGCAACTACCTTTGCAGCGCTGAAACTTAAGGGACGTAGCACTTTGCATCACATTTCCTCACTTTGCAGGATGTCCTTTCGACATGCGGCGATGGTAAGCAGCAGTGGCCGCGGCTTCAGGTCCCGTTCGTGGACTCCAAATTCTCTTCAACATGGCACGATGTCCATCTTGGGGTGGTCGCAAGGCTGACCTCTGCAAATCGAACCAGCAGGGCTTCTCACCAGGCTCCTGCCAAAATATGCCAGGTGGATCCAGGTGGGAAGGCTTGCACACATCCATGAGGGGATGACCACCATTGGTCCATATCACCGCATGCCACCATTGGTTTACTTAATGATTAAATATATCTAAATAATTCTAAATATATCTAAATATAATCAATATCAGAGCACTAACCATCTACGCCGAATGCCAGGAATGAGACTTGATGCCGCTTCCATGGTATCCATGGTTTGAACAAAAACATGACTCCAAGCACCTCCTGCGAAGCAGAAGGCGCTTCGCCTCGGCTGAAGGTCATGAAGAAGCAGTGATAGATCCAAACTAGACACCTTCGCATCATTGGTCCGTGACTTGGTGTTTACCAAACATCAACATGTTGCGCACACGAGGTTTCCTTCACATTGGCATCTTCAGGAAAACTCTGAAACTCCAAGTCTCAAAGTACTAAGGGTCCTGCCGACCTTCAACCACAAGTTGCGCAGCAATCTCTCTAAGCGCTTTTCACCTCAATGTTTGCCGTGCAGGCGAGTACTTTTCCAACTGATGTCAGCTGACCATTGCCAGCAGGGACCGCAATGCCTGTGCACCATCATTTACCCAAGTCCATCTTGAAGATCTGGACGTGTCTGGCTCTAGCTGATATCAACTTTATTCCAGGATTTGAGTTGACTGGGTATGACTGGGTTGCTTCTTCACAGGGACTTTCAAATGTTGCGCCCCCCCCACATCCCACACTCGCCAGGACGCCAAAGGTCCATAGCAATGCACTCATGGCGCGATCGCCTACATGAGGCGCGGGCTGTCTTTTCAACCTATCTTTTCGCCATGATAATGATATCCGAACCATTCCGAACCTAAACTTGAGACATCTTGGCAATTCATCTGCTAATCTTTCAGCTCCCTTCGTGGCTGATCAAACCTGATGCATAAGTTCCATTCTGTGTAATCTAGTGGATGAGAGACTCAAACTGCTTTCAATGAAGTGGCTGCCGCACTTGACAGTGTTGTTTTAACAAAACACAAGATTCGTGGCAGGAAGTTCAGTGGATACCGCGCCACAGATAGATCTGCCCTGTCGGAGAATGCAGTGTGCCTGGGATGGATGCTTTGTGCTCAGCCATACAACGAAGCAACAGTTCCGCCTTGCATGGGTGCAGCAAAGGGGTGGTTTTCAGGAGCGATGTCAGGACATTTCAAGCTTAACTCTGGTGGAAAACCCGTCCGTCCACAACAAACAGAAGCATCTCCACAAACCTGCAGCTGTTCTGCAGAGGTCGACCGATTAAATTCAAGTCCTGCTTCGCTTCCCAAATGGGGTGCTTGCCACCTATGCGATTTCAGCTTGCCTAACTTTGTGGAGTCTTGTTGTCCCGGAACCAGGTACCAGTCCCAATGTTGCCCCACGCAGGCATGCACCTCGCCAAACCTCCGGGGCTGCGAGCGACAGGCTTCCAGGAGTGTTGCCCATGTCAAGGACGTACACTGATGACCTTAGGGTGTAGAATGATGCTGTAACGAAAGCTTCCACGGCAGTGTGCGGATCAAACTCTAGATTTCCTGCTGTTCTCCTGCGTGAAGGAAGAGAATGGGAACAGCTTCTCCGATCTACTCCGCGCCTGCGGCATACATCTTGCCAATGGTGTAGACTGCCAAAATAATCCTCCGCAAAAGTGCAACTTTACTATACTTTACTTAGTTGAAGCAACCATGAGGGCAAATGGATGAACTCCACGGTGTCATGAAGCAACCAAGGGGAAAAAATGACCAGGAGAATTCTCGTAGAAATGCCCAAATGGCACGATAACTACCATGCGCTCCTCCCCTGTGCCGCCCACGCTCTGGCGAGCGAGGCATAGGCGCGGACCTGACCCATATCTGGGTGGTCTGGGATGGGTTCTCAGCATGGACTCATCAGGGAAAATATCGGAAACACGTTGGACAAATTAGTTCTTTTCACTCTGATCTTCATGGTCTACAGGGGTGCCACAGCATTGAATAGCATTGAATGATCTGGAAAAGGATGATTTTTCAGGAATATGTCGGAAGATGTCGCTTGGTGCATTTTTCAAATGCAGGATGATTCAAAAGGGAGACAATCATCGCCGCCCAAAATCTACTGCCTTCATAGAAAGTCCATCTTCTTCAAATTTCTGCAAGAGGGCTGCCTCAAGGTCAATGGCATGTCTCTTGCTTCGTTACTTTCATACAAGTGAAGATGCTTTAACATACTTAAAAGTACTCCCCTCATCTGGTTCATCTGCTCCCCAACATAGATCTTCTTCTGAACAGACCAGGCATGAGTAGTTTCACCATCCAAATGGAAACAAGGTTCACCATGAAGATTCCCGAGCCCCCGAGCCGTTTCAGCAGCTTCGCCGACTGGCCGGAAGCTGACCCCTTTGAAAGCTTCTAGCACAACTCTGAAGCGGCTTTAAAAGGTCAGTCCAAATCTGATGGTGTATCATCGTGTATCTTCATTTTCTCCAAATTAAAACTTGCCGATTTTCCTGGAACTATCTCCCACCTTTGAGACAAACTCATCCCCCCATTTTGAAGCGATGAACTCCCCATCCAATCCCCCAAGAGGGTTCCACTCTGCATCGCTACCACTATCTACCACTGAGCTCCCCCACTTGCCGCCAAACTGGCGCAAGCAGCGCTGGCACAGGCACTGGTCATGCTGCCCATGTGGCGAGCATGCCTCAGGGGGTCTGTTGGATGGCGGAATGGCTGTGATAACTTGTGATAACCTTGAATAAGGATATCAATGGATATCAGGATATCTAATCATTTCAGCAATGTTCCCATCCTCTTAATGTCCTAATAATTAAATATCTCCCACAAGGCATTTTTTTTCGGGAAATGACAATGAAGTACACATTTTTGGGAGCATATAATGCTTTAAGATTATTTTGCCAACGATAACCAATTTTTGGCAGCAAACACAGCAATTGTGACCTCTAATATAAGTCTATCCATGGCCTGATGTCAAGTCAGTCGCACCTCTCCGTCTCAATATCTGTGAGCAGTAACACCTATATCATCATATATCATCTGTAACAACCCCCAAAAAGATAGACACGTTGGACACCTGGACATTATGGGTATGGGGAAAACATCATCAGTACCAGTCAGTACCATCCTAGTTTATATACCTTTCATTCTAGAATATAGTGCACATTTCTATCTTTTTTTGGGGTTACTAATATTCATCATATCAAAATATATATATATGTATCTGTCTCTCTCTCTATATATATATGTATATATTATGTATATATATATATATGTATATATATATATGTATATATATATGTATATATATATATATATGTATATATATATATGTATGTATATATGTATATATATGTATATATATATATATTATATACACCATGTATGTATATATATATATATGTATTGTATTCTTGAAACCAGCAGCCCAGATTCAGGTCTCTGACCAGTCGAGACACTGGAACCACTTGATGGCCAAGTGATGTTCACCTGCGCAAACACGATGGAGACCCATGGACCTGGGAAGGGTGTTGAAAAGGGAAAGCACATGTAAAGCACATGCCTTACTGCCTTAATGGATATTTATGGATATTTAATTATGGATATCTAATCTTATGCCTTGTAAAGCACCTTGTGCCTTGTATATTTATTTTTTCAATGAGATTGATAGAGGATTGGGTTGGCAATGTTGCAAGATGGGAACGGCTGAATTCCAGCTAAAGCCACCATGCCACCCCCAAAAGCTGCCGCCATATTTCTCTCAGGTTCTCAACGCAAAACACGCCGAGACTAATTGCAATCTGTTGCCGTTGCCTTAGGTGATAATTTTTGGCAAAATTGCCTGGACCGAGCAAAAACTGATGACCTGCACCAACAGGTGTGGCTTTAATCACATGTGGAGACACGTGCAAGAGCACCATTGAACATCCAGCCACTCAAAGACCCGCTGTGCATGTCAACTTGTGTCAATATCTCTGGAATTCACGCCGTTCTTGTCCAGCAGTGAAACCAATTTTCTGTGCACATTGGGCAAGAAAAGGTCTTGGCTGTGAGAAATCCTGATGAACGTAGTTGCTGTGACCAGGAATACATTGGGACAATAGCACCTTTCTGCTTTCATCATGTAAAGTTGCTTGAGTTTATCTACCCTTGAAGGCCAAGTTGTTCCCGGAAGTTTCATGAAGTTTCTACATCCCTCATGGATCATGTCCAGAACCCTTAGGCACCTTCCCAGCTCTCAAGAAGTTGCATGTGTGCTTCACATACTTTTCACATCTTTTCACCAACGAGGCTTCTTTGCCTCCGACCAAAATGATAGAAAAGTAAGCTGCTGTCATGAGACCATTGATCCGACCAAAATGATGAGGGCAGGCTTACCACTTAAACTGGCTTCACTCCTTGCTCCTCTAACGTTGTAGCATTTTGTGGCGTGGAGTGGAGGCCTGCTGGCACTTTATACATGGTTGGTTGGTGCCCTTGATTCAGTTGTATCATCCAGCGAAATGGGGAAACTGCGACCTAGCATTAACTCCGTTTATCCATGGCTTAGGAATAGTTTAAAAAAAAGGGTTTGAACCCTAGCTCAAAAAATGTTTGATTTCGAAATGAAACAATCAAGCCCATTCCCTCCCTACTGAAATCGTTTGATACAACATATATGTATCTATGATTATATATGTATAACAATGATCCCATTCTACAGAAAATCATCAAATGATGAATTCTATGTTTGTGGCATCCAGGGATCTGTCAATGGCCATGCAACAGGAACCCAAATTGGAGGTACCTACCATATATAAGGCCTATGTAAGGCCTATGTAAGGGAATATCCCCACAAAATATAATATGGCGTTATATGGTACTAACGTACCTCCATCTGTTGTATCCTGGAATTCCCATTGATATAGTCATCTGGCAAAAATTCTAGATCTGTCTTTGTGCAAAAAAGATACACATAGATAAACAAATGAATCAACACACACACACATATATATGTCATATATATGTATATAAAATTCGATGTGTGATATTTTGACTTTATATGGTTGTGTAAGTTCTTGTCACCTTGCAATACCCTGCAGCTATCACTCCAACATCTCCACTGGCAACGCCACGGCATCGCCACATTCGGCTTAGCCGGTGGGCGACAGGTTCCATGGAGCCAAGGCTGTCTCAATGATGGAAAGTACGAGTACGTATTGAATCCTATAAATACCTATAAAATCCTATAAACATCCTCATCCTCATCCTCATCCTCATCATCATCATCATTTCATATGAATCCGAGCTTTTCCATCCCATGTTGGATCTGTTATGTTATTCTTATTCTTTTGTAAGAATGAGTCAGGATATGGCAGGATCATCAATTTTCTGACCATGAGATGGGGAAACTACGCTTGGTCAGCTGTGGCTCCTCAGTTTGCCAGGTTCCTTCAATAAACCATGGCTGATGCGCAAGCCAACGATGCCACAGCTCTAGTCTACTGTACAAGAGATCACGGGCTGTCGAATCAGAGCTCTCAGCGATTCGACAAACGAATGTCTCTACGGCACACATTGCAAGGCTCCGATAGACAGAACACCAACAACACAAACATGTCCTGAGCAATGGGTCAACCCACGAAATTCATTCGAGACTAGGGTTTCTTCAAACTAAAATCTCAAACACTTCGGCAGACTTCGGCCTCATTAGAATCTGAAAGGAGAGGAAACACCTCTCGTCCTCTCAGACCTTCCAACCCATCAGACCGCCGAAACCCATCAGACTCGGCTTTTTCCGCTGTCCAGGGCCAGCTTCACAGCGGCCAAGTCTATCTTGTCAGCGTTTTGATGTGCACTTCTTATCCGGCATTGTCCAAAGTGAACCGTTGCACATTTTTGTGGCTAATCATGGTCTCAGCAACTGGCAACTGTTGAACTTGAAGGACCCATGGATAATCTTTAAGACTTGGCAGGCAGCCTTTAGCGCTCACCAAAAAGGGTGTCGAGGCCTGCACGGACTGCTGCACGGACCGGAAGTGCTGAAAGTGAGCTGGTTCTAGATCGATGGATCATTCTTTGGCACTCCAAATCGGATAATTTCCAAAATCGGCAACATTTAGCGGATGCAAACCTGTGGCAAACCTCTTACAGCATCTACTCCGTGGGAAGGTAGCAGCCTATCCACAATCAACTCCGAGTCGCTCAAAGCTGGATGTTGGTTTCAATCGTCCCCAACATTTTGGACAACTTGTATCCATCATTTAGGCAGGGAGATGCTATATCTATAAAATATGAAAAATCATTTGGAACCAGCCAAAAGCCAATCAAACGCAACAACAGCCTAAAGCTGCTGCCTGAGTCTACCCAACGATCTTTCCCAAGGGAGGTCGTACATTTCGGTAGAAACTCTCCTAGGTTGATGTCACGATGGTCTTGGCCAGACTTGGCGACCAACATGGACTCACAAACAGACATGTAAAGCTGCACTACATCTCACTGCCAAGGCCTCCAAACTCCTCCAAACATTTCACATCAAACAGCCGGACCCTTCAAAAGCTGCTGAAAGACCCTGATGCGTCCAAGTAACAAAGCCTGCAGCACCGGGCGCCTCAAAGAATTTCCGGTAGAACAGGGCAAACTCTTCCTGGGTTGAAACAAGCCCAGCCGACAGGTACCAGCAGCTGCTAGTTCACTGCATCCATCTGCTGAACTGCCAAAGGCTGACGTTCACAGACACGCTCTCTGCTACATGGGAGTCCAGGAGTCAAACATGCGCATTGAAGCATCACATATGGTAGTTATAGATAGTTATAGAATGTTATTGGTAGTAAAGATAGTACATTTAAATAATGGTTTAGTATCTAGTTACCCATCATATCCAAATGAATGTCTATCCAAACAGCATTGGATACGCACCTTTTTCGCCCCCCGAAATTCAAACACAGAGACGAAGTCAATGGACCCACTGCAGTCATTGTCCTCAAACCGCCGGTTGCGTCGGAGGGTTTTGCTGCTGGCAGACTTGGCATTGCCAGGAATCAAACTGCTGGATATACGTACAACTGGGGTTATATTATCATGTTATATCCAGAGTTCATGGGGTTAAACTATGGATATAACATGATATAACATTTGATACTAAAAGAGGTCAGAATTCGGCACAAGCTTCGAACAAGGCTCTGACATCTTCAACTTCACTTAAGATTCGCCGTGTATCAACCACCTATCAGGATGCTAAGAGCCCTTGGCTTTGCAGGAGATCACAGTATATCGTAGTACACCGCCCTCAAAACAACCCCCACTCCCCTGGTGATTTCAACGACGAAAACTATGCCAGTCAGTTGGGATCATGGAGTTGACATGGCTTGAACATGACACATCTTTGAAACATGACAACATGACATCATGACATGAACCTTTTTGACACCACCAGGCAGTTCACCGTTTTGTTTTAGGAAACACCATTCCAACATATTCCAACATATTCCAACATATCCCATCACCAGCTCCCCGATCCAAGTAACTGCTTGGGTCCAGAGCTGCTTCATCCGCGCAGGAGGAATTTCCAAATGCCGCGGCACTCGAGCGCATCTCCTCTCAGGGAGACGACGCAGTCTTCGTGCACAACGAAACTTGCGATGGCGTAAGATGGCTTAAGTGACCTTAAGTGCAGGGTTTGGAAATGACATGAAATGACCATGTTGATCATTGTTGATATCTAAGATGATCTACGTATTGTGACCAAACTGTGACCAAACTTCTTGGAGAGTTCAAGCTTGATCAAGGTTGTGGACCTGCCACAGTGATGCTCCTTCGGAGGACTACATGCACCTGTCACCTTGTGGCACTACCTGTGATGGGCGCCAGTAGTTGATCTCCAAAAGTGTAGATAGCTCCCTGAAATTCTGAACCCAAACAAAGTCATATGGGATAGGTTTGCAGTTTACCAAGTCTTGGATATTTAGGTGTTTACAAAATTTTACAAAGATATGTCTCCTGATGACACCTTCGAACTCTTCATAATCGATTTCACCGCTTCCATCACAATCGTATTCAGCCTCAGCCAGTCCACGAGGCACTTCAGTGTTGAGAATACTTCATTGTAGGGTACTTGTACACGCAAAGAATCTAGGCAAATATCAAACTCGTAGCGCATTCGGATCTTGATCATCTGACCATCAGAAAGATTTAGAATCTAGAATAGTCTTGGGATATCAGTTGATGATGATCTGACTATCTGGTATACAAGTGTACACGTCTAAGCCCTGGATGTGCTAAAAGTTCCGACTTGTTCCGACACGGAATGGCGAACAGATCAGGAAGATGGGGCAGAAAATGCGCCAAGTCACAAAATATTTTTGATATCTGTCCATATCCACCAAACCTGCCAGCTCAGAGGCTCACAATGCTGAAGCAACAACCAAGGAGATTAGGTTCTTTCTACAGCATCACAAGACCCATGGAGGGCTTTTCACAAATGACCGATCATACACACAAATATATATATATATATATTTATACTGTATATATATATATTTATCTATTGCTGATGATGATTTTGGTGATTTTGATGAATGCGGTGTTGTCTTCACGACTCGTGTCGGTAAGGTTGTGTTTGCAGTGTCGCCAGGGCAAATTCTGGTTGTCGGATGTTGTCGGTCTTTTTCCATGATGCAGTATATACATGATCTTAGGGGTTCTGATGGCCATGCTTCTTGACTCAAGAGTATCATGACATGGTGCGAATATCTTACTCATATGTTTTCTGCTTTGCTATGGAATACATCACCAAAAAGTTGGCTCGGCAAACCGCCAACAAACCCGCTGCCAGCAACATGGATGCGGACAAGCTTCTCAAGTTATTCTCGGCACAGAATTCCCGGAAAGCCCGCTCTTTCGGCGAAAGGGTCACATTCGTATTAAACCCAACCTTGATATTTTGGCTGCGTGTTGTCAACGGAATCATGGACATCGAACTTTTCTTGCAGACGACCACATGGCAGCTGGCACATGCTGGCACTCTTTTGTGGTTTAATCAGTCAGACTTCCGCCAAAGACATTGACAAATCAAACCTGTGGCTTTCAACAATAGATGGATTATTTTGCATCCAACAAGTATCCACAAGCGCCATAAGTGTCCAAACATGTCCAAACTATGTATATCCTGCATCTGTAGAATCTGCATCTGTGGTTTTGTGAGTCGTAGCTTCCAGAATGGGTGGCTTTTTCGGCAGATGAGCAACCGTCGAAAACCACGTCACAAACTCGGGAAAGGAAATGGTGCCATTCCTGAGAAGACAAAAAACATGGAAGGCTGGCAATGGCTTTGGGTAAACTGGGTAAACTTATGAAACCAGGGAACTACAGATCAAGGGGTCATTCCTAGTCATTCCTAGTCATTCCTAGTCATTCCTAGTAGTAAACCATCTTGTTGGGGAACCTGATTTTGACCCATACCCATAACTTAGGTTCCCCCCGACTCATGGATAGGATTGGATAGGACTCCTCGATCCTTGCCAAGGTATAATTCTGCCAACCAAACTTGGATCTCCAAGCACCAAATCCATCCAAATCCAAAGCAGCAGTTTTTGAGGAAAAACTGGTGGGTGATCCACTGATCCACCCCCCAAAAAATTGGTCAACTGAATCATATTCCCAGTGATGTAAAGGAAGAAAGTGTAAGAAACTCCTACAGCGCCCAACTAGAAAACAACACCACTGACTCCCCGGGACTGCCACGCTCCGCTGTGCAACTCGAGTTGCTTGTCTTTGTCTGCAACCACAAAGGCATGGCGAAGCAGATCCGGTGGCAAATCTTCCAGTTTTTCCATGCCCGTGCAGTGGAGAAGGCCTAGGCCAACAACCAAGGCCGAATTAGTTCGATGGGGATTTGATGGGGAGATATAGCGGCACAAAACCTCATAAACCAACTCTGGCAAAAAAAACATCAAACATCATCAAACCAATATTGGTATAGTATTTATTATCACCTAATGTTGTCATTATTGGTTGTTGGATGGTGGACACCTTCTATAAATCAACCAACTAATGGGAGAAGGACACGTCTATCAATCAGAATTCCTCCTCAGACCCCCAAGCCCCATCACTTTCTGCAACCGAGCTGCACTTTCCAAACCTGAGGTCGCAACAAGGCTCTGATGAACCAACTAAACCGTATGTATCAAACATGGAACATGTAAACATATCATATCTTGAACATTTAATCTGGAAGTCCAGTGAACTTTGGAAGACTCCCATATGTTTCCATCCAAAATTCGACCCTCTAACCATCTACAGGTTCTAGTTTTCTCCAATGGGCTGTTCCAGGTTCAGGTTCTTCTCCAAGGCGTTCACCTGCTCCAGGAACCTCAAAGATTGGCAATGGAGGCCGGAGATCGTTTCCAAGATGAATCACCAACTGCAAATCACACATATACATACACATGTATGTAATATCATAATATATATATATAGATACAGGTATCACTATACAACTCAATATATGAATATAAACAAGGTCAAGACTGTATAACATGTTTACATTCTTATGTCTCACATGCATCTGTTTAGGAGGCATCGAATGGCACGGCGGATTTGAAGTCCGGACAAACGGGGCTGCCGAAGATGGAGGGAACTCCCAGTCCAGGGATCCATGCATTGGGGCACAAAAACACAACCCTAACTGCCCTAACTTGAGAGATTTGGGATGGTTTTGGATGGTTTTGGGCCAATCCTAGCCACGTTATCACTCTCTAGAGATTTCTAGAGACACCTATACTACCGAATAGCTTGGGTGGTCGGCCGCCTTCGACTGTCCCTTCCGAGCATTCCCGGTTTCAAGTCACAGGTCTGCTGCTTGAAGACATGTGTCCACTGGGACATGGTTGGCACGTGCTATCCATGCCTCAGGCTGACAGCTCAGCCATGGATGTTTGATGATGTTTGCAGGCATTAAAACTACCCGCTCTTGACAAAGTTGCTAGCTTGATCTGCCGGTGGGAAAGTAATAGTCAGTTTTCATTCCCAGTTTTCCTAGTTTTATCATGAATCCCTCAGACAAGTGAGGAATCAAGAACTAAACTGCTCTCCAGATCTGCTTGAGGGTTGGACTCTGCCAATCTTTGAACACCCGCCCAGTGCAGCAGTTTATTTCTATCATCTTGAATCGAAACCATTCCGCTACTTGCCAGGTTGTCACCGTTCCCACAATAGCTATCCAAATTCCCAACTCCCAAACACTCTCAGCACTGTACAGTCTGAAGGGGCTCAATCTTGCATTTCATCTGTTCTTGCACAATTTAATCGATTGTTGAACAGGACATATTTGAATTACACACATACATATGACAATATATATATACACATTACAATCTATACATATACATATTACATTGTATATGAACATTATGTACAAATATTACAATATATATATATATATATTATATTACAATTACAATATATATATATATATGTTACAACATGTGTACATATAGTTATATCGATTATCGATGATACGATCCTCCATTTTTCAGGGATCAGCCACCGCGACCAGCGCAGCTGGTTCTCAGCCCAGGGACCATCTTCGCAGACTCTCGGGAGTCTCTGACCGACTGGGCAGCCTGCTGTCCTCACAAAAAGATCAGCCACTTGGGGATTTTCGCGGAATGTCATAGGATTTAATGGGACTCAATGGGAAGATTTAATGGGATATTTATTATAAAATATTATAAATGGGACTATATATATTATGAATGGAATTGAAGTGAATGTCATGGGATTACGTTGAATTCAATGATTCAATGGGATATTTGTTACAGTAAAAAATAAAATGCACAACATATAACCAACCATAATTTTTACGTTGGAAATTAGCAGCTATCCTCTGGTACTCAAACATGATTGGGAAATCCTCGAACTAGATGGCCATGCCACTTGGAGATCATTTTTTTAATGGTCAATGGAACTAGTATGGGAACTACTGTAGTATGACCTAAAATGAACTAGGCGAACCTACCAACCGCTCTTCACAATACTGAACATATTCCTGAAGTACGATCTTCAGGAATGAAAAAAATGGCTTCCAATGTCAACACAAACCTACATAAACCACATACTGAATATAGAATCCCATCCCTACTGTTAAATAGCCCACAATAGCCCCCATATGGACCAGCAGAATGAAATGATCCACTAGTAAAAATTGACATTCCGGGATCACTCGCATTTACTCACCATATCAACATACGAGCCATCCAAAAATACACCTAGTTAGCTGATAGGTTTCCCACCAAAAATGGGTCATCATATCATAATCCTCAATCAATTATAGGTTTTTCTATGTTTTTCTAGTTCCAACATATTTTTTTTCCAAATCAACCAGGCTATGGCTCAACCATATCAACCAGACCATATATCAACCATATATCAACCATATATCAACCAGCGAAAACCGCGGTCCTTGGTCCAGAGTTGGCCTCTCTGGCTCCTCCGGATTCTCAGCCTCGGCACCTGCCACCTGGAAAGGCCCGTGGCATCCGGTGGTGCCCCAATCCGTTAGCGAAGCTAGGTACTGTATCATTTACAAGCAACCATGTTGATTTAATGGACCAATGGGAATTTGAATGGGATAAAAAGTTAGCTAACTGAGTTTATAGCTCGGATATGCTCCGATAACTGTTGGGTTTATGGTATAATATGGTATATATGTAGATAATTGTAGATATATGTAGATACAGCGCGCTAGTTGATTTAGGTTCTGAACCATCACCAACAAACAGGGGGAGCACCACCTTAAAGATGGTTTGCGCTGGATTTCTCCATGTGTGGGTCTAGTCATCCCAGCATCAATAGGGACTCCTTCCAATGGGTATATTAACCCATAATGATGGGATATATTCATCTAATGGGTATTCTGACATATATTAACCCCTATTGGTGGAGGATGACTGTGACCATTCCTTTTATTGGAAACATAAACAATTTTCTTTTGATCAGGGCATATGCGTTCGTGCTTGCCAGACCAACATGTTGGTCAAACAGCCCAAGGAAGTAGGCTTCATCCCCGGCGCCTCTTTACCAAAGACAAGTTGTGCAATACTTTCATCACCAACATTGTCGCCCAGCATTGGAACCACCGCCATCGTCATCGTCATCGTCATCGTCATCATGATCATGATCATGATCATGAACACAGTAATTACAGCAACATGTAACAACAAAAACAATAACAACAACGATGACACCATCATACAAACAGCCATGACATCAGCAATGAGGGAGTTCATGACTCAGCCACCATTGCCGTCTCGCCTCTGGAAGCACGGTTTCTTTTTTCCTGAGAAGTTGGCTACTTGGAGATCCTGCCATTTGATCATTAAACTTGCTGGAACTTCTCTTGGACGAAGACATTACACACATGGGGTTGACCAGAGTTGAGTTCTGGGGCTTCAGGAATGACTCAACTTTCAGTTCCCGGACTTTTTTTGAACTCTGGCAATCAAAAGGGTCAAAGCCATTGCTACGCACAGCAATTGCCTTTTGCAGACTGCTTTGGAGGTCGGACTTCTGACTATGAACACATGCTTGCTGACGGGACACTGTTTCGATCGTATTCTTCCTGGTCATGATCAGACATCGGCACGATTCAGCATTTTTCGTTATTTCTGTAGGACAATGAGCCTTCATGATTTGAAAGAAAAACACGACATGTGTGACATAAGAACAGACCATATTCTGTTCAAAGCAGCTTCCTACAGCTTCCAAAGAACTAGAAATGGCTGTTCTATCCGACAGATTTACGACCCCTTCCACATTACTTTAGTTTTCCATTCTTTGGAAAAGTGCAAAACTCATCCAAGAGGAGTGTTTTTCATCTCTAGGGAAATTTCTTCTTGGCTAAATGATGCCAAATGATTGGACAATTGATATTAATTGATCAGGTTGTATAGTGGGCTGTTTCGTCGCATCCTCTCCCGAAGCATGCCTGGAGCTGTGATCGCTCGGTGCTTTTGACTCTTTTGGCTCTCGTTGCCTCAAGTTTGAGCGAAACGTCTTTGAGATCCCACCCCAACTAACGTAGACCCCCAGAATTAAGATGAAAAAACATGAAAAAACATGAATCAAAGCTTTTCTAGGGGAAATGACCGGAAATGATTGTCTTCCAACCCCCCTGTTTGGAGTCTATGTTGTCGGGGCGTGGTAGTTTATGGTAGTTTTTGAATCTTTTTGGCTTCGAAATGAGACAACATACTTGATACCTCCACGAGAAATGTCGCTCTACAAGTAGACAGGACCTTCACCTGAACAAAGTCTTCTGACCTCTTGACAGTGATTCAAAGCTTGATGGGGCTGTCAGCATACAACATCAACAACTTATCCTTGGTAACTGTGGCAGGATGACAACACCCATCAGCCCAGAAATTCCTCATCCTGGTTTCACCGGCTCCGCCCACAGCGTTGCCTTGCACGTAGAATCTGCGCATGGGTTTCTGGAGAGCTGCAGATAGTCCCTGGCGGTTCCAAGAACATGGAAGTAAGTCCGTGTACCCTCTGATAATTTAACATAGCTATTGAAAATGACCATTTATAGTTGATTTACCCATTAAAAATGGGGATTTTCCATGGCTATGTTAGTTTACCAGAGGGTAGGTGTCAAACTCTTTTCTGATTCCACAGTGGTACGTCTCATGTGTGGCAAGCACATACTGATACTGTACTGTGCAAATCCCGTACTGACGGCAGCACAAGCCACCCATCTGGACAACCATCATGGGGGACATCTGAGGCTCGTTGCTTGATTGCCATTGATTCATGCACATATTGAAAATCATACCTCAACATATTTGTAGGAAAAGCATGGAAAACCCTTGATCATGTTGGGTGGTCTATTCTGGTCGGATTCTTGGTGAGATGTACAGTCAGAGAGAATGGCTCCAACCCCAAACATGTGTGACTGTACACGTAAAAGTCGATGAGGCAAGGTCGGGTAGGCACCGGCAAAGACTTCGTAATCTTCAGTCTCTTGCTCTGAGATCTTCTCTCGTACCTCAGGATGTGGTGCCCCATTTAGGACAGCCAAATGATCGGTTGAGTGGATTCTTCAGGTCCAGAGTTTTATCCAGAACCCATCAAATCCCATCTCTAGTTTTTGAATGTTTAGGGGTTTCGACTGGCAAAGACATGTTGAGACATGTAAAAACAATATTCTTGAGGAGATAATGAAGAGCAAAGATTGATTGAGTGGAACAACTCTGTTGATCGATGTTCTATCCAAAGGGGGCTATTTCCTCTTGACTCTTGCAGTTCGTAGAGGGCATGAAAAGAATTCTCGACACTTGGGTACAAATATCCTGTCCTTGACCGCACGAGCCTCAATCAGTGGAGGTATATAACATATTTGGCATAGTTCACGAACACAATAACTCAATAACTTTGTAGTTGGCCAATCTTAGATACACTGCAACAAACACACGGCAATGTATATATATATATATATTTGTCTTAATATCCCATTCTATGCCATTTATGGCCAAAGATATTTACGGCACAAGAGAGTTTCTCCCGCCAACGCTTGCCCAGCAACCCATCCGACATCTCTTTGGCCTGTGGCAGCATATCTGACATGGTCGAGTTGCATGGGTTGGATTGGTGCCTCTAATGGGAGCAGAAATCCTGATCATTTCATTGATGACCATCCAAAAAAATATAGCTAAAATCCACTCAAGTTTCGACCATGGCACATTTAACATCTCAGTATGTGTGATTCTCTTCCTCAGAAATTATGTATATATATATATGATTGATCGTATTTGTATAGAATATTATGGAATCATGCATAGATGTTCATCTATTTTTTGCTGGCTCTTCTTCAAACCACCAAGGAACAAAGAGTCTGATTTGGTCCCTTCGACTCAGCTCTCCCATGAGCTCTTGATGGATGCGACCTCATGTCCGTAAGGACGGTCTGATGGAATCTGATGGAATCTGATGGAATCTGGACTACTCTGGTTGGCAGACATTCTCCACAAAAATACAACACTTGGAGCCGACAGGGTTCATCACACAAACTAAAGATGAACAATGACAATAATATGCGGCTTCCAAACCAGCAACCTGCGTAGTACTGTATCATAGCAACCATCGGTGAACATGCTTCTGTTCTAGACTTTTCTTGGCAACTTTGCCTCAACATTTTGCGCCGTCATGCTGCCTGAGCTGTGCTATTGTGCCTCGAAACTGCATCCCTGGTCTGTGAAGCAAGGGGCCGAAGCAGTCTAATTTTTCTGCCATCTCCGGCATCAGTGGCGCCTGGCAATTCAAGTTGCAACATGTTGTAACCCTTGAAGTGGATCCTTTTCGAATGAGGTAATTAGACAGAGTCAGGCTCTGGGAATCTTTCGGGCACAGCAAAAAAATGCAAAAATCATAAGACATCTACAACTCCAACTTCCAACCATGTGACATGGAGAAAAACTTCTGAGGTCCTCCGGTTCATCCCTTGATTCCCTTGATCCAAACGTTGCCGTCTGACCAATCACTTCTGACTCCAAAAAAACGCTTGGTCCCACCTGCGTACGAAGCTCCTCGTCTCCAGGCGCCCGATGAGCGCTAAATGTCGCAGAATGCGAATATCAAAAAAGAGCAGGGGGTTGGATGATGATGATGATGACACACATTAAAAATTGAGGTTTGATGCATGAATCCACATGAACTGTGTATTCAAAGCTCACATTTTTCCAGGCCTCAGCTGGCCCATCTCAACCATCCCAAACCAGAGTGTCTCCCATCGCAACCAGCCTTGACGATTGCAAAGTCGAATGATCATGTCAAAGCTACGAGGATCCAATTCAACATCCTCAGCCACCAGCCTGGCGATCGGCTTGTCACGCTTTGTCCAAAAGGGGGATATGTATCTCTAAAATCCAACTGATATATATACACATATATATATTATATATATACATATACATATATATATATATATATGTATACACACACATATATATATATATATATATATTATTGATATCATCACTTTCCCCACATTTTCCGAGTCCAGCAGGCTATCCTCCATTTCCCCTGTTCACATGGTCATAAATTGGGGACCTCAATTTTTCAACAAACCCAGATCGGCCATGGAAATTTGTTCTGCCCAGGTTTCAATTACGAGTGCCATCATTGCACCTGGAGAGCATGGCATCTGCGCCAGCCACGTCGCCCTGTCCTACCTTGGCTGTTTAAACGCCATGCGCAGCAAACACATCCATCACATTTCAATATCATAAGCGCCACGTTCAGTACGAGTAGGGGGTGGACTAGGGAGATGGTGATCCAACTATTGCGGGGTTCCATACATTGCCTACACCAGACTAGCAACCAGCTTGTTTTATTCGGCCCAAGAGTGGTTCCATGCCTTTTTTCTCCATTTTTTTCTATAGCCCAATGAATTCAATGAATGATGGGTTTCAAACCACAAGAGCCCTATATAGTTTCGACCACTCTTTGTCAGCTTCTTTACAGAAGATGTGCTGAGGACTTCCGGCGTAGCAATGAAGCACAGCAGAAAACACCACGGCGTTTGGCATCACCTGGGCATCCAAAGTTGGATCTGCAGTACAACAGCTCACAAAAAGAATCTAAACTATGTCTTCATTCAATTCCTCACCATCTTTCTATATCTTTAATTAGCAAACATAGATAAATTGATCATTCATGTAGATGTTATAGATATAAAACGATTTTTTAGTACAACTGAGATCAATAAAGTGCATCTGTGGTCACATTTTCTAACCTTAGCCGTCCCCCCAATGGTCACATAAGTTGCCATCCACCGGCCATCATTTTGCCAAGTGCATGACCTCATCGCCAATCATGGTCCTGACTGGACCACACAATTTCTGCCAATGAAAAACGAGAAATGGAACTATAGTAACACATTATCCTGAATTAGTTACTATAGTAATTATAGAAATGGAACTATAGTTATTATAGTTCCACAATCCTAAACAATCACTGACATGGAACATATGGAACCAAATATACAACTCACAGTCATTAAAGAATTATACAACCATCCCATTAAACGTGAATCTAAGTCTTCAACAAAAACATCGTCTCAACATGTCTCAACATCTTCCAGTGACACATCCTGCAGTGACTCTTGGCTGCCTCAAACACTTTGCTGCACCCCCAGTGTCACCGGCACGAGCCAAGGCTAACACCTTGGCCCAACGAAAACCATGGAATACATGGGTCACCTCACATAACAATGGTCCATAATGGATCACCATGGCTTATAATGTATAATTAATATAACAGAATATGCATTAATATATATGATTTACATATACACTGTATAAAGCTTTCTACATATATATATATATATAATATCAAGTTTGAGGAAGTTGATATCTTCTTGACTCACCCGGCAACTGCTTCTGGTCAGTCACACAAACTGTGGAACCAGCTGCGAATTGTTGAGCCGTGGCTGGAAAACTGACACTCTAAGGGGGAATGGTCCTCCAACCAACAGATGACTGATGATGGGTGCACCACCTGTGAACAAATATAAGCAATAATCCTTTCCCCCTAAATACACACGAGAACGCCTGGTTTAGTAATGTTTACTAGGGGATTTACACACATTTGGGACCACCAAATGGGGGGTGTTTGATGGTGTTTGGCATTGGGGGGATAGGACTAGTGATTAGTTATGACTCGTTAATGTGTGTTCTGCGCTACAATCCACGCCTGAGTGCAGTGCCACTGGGCTGTAGGAGAGAATATTTGGACTAAAACCTCCAGGTGGCTCAGCTTTCATCGAACATCCCCAAATCATCCAAGATCTCCGCTTTGATCAAACTTCACAACACTGATGCAGAATGAATCAGAATGAACTCAATGCAAACGCCCAGTCCCGCAGCCTGATTCCTTTAAACGTTCAATCCACTGGAAGGCCGTCTTCACCTCGATCTCCAAGAAACGGTAAAGTCCAGCTCAACGGCGTCTCTGCGTTTCTCATCTTGCGAAAGGCTTTGGACATCATTGAACCGTTTTGAACCGTTTTGAAACGTATTGAAACGTTCTAAACCGGGAATAATCCAATTTTCCGAGAAGATTCTGAGCAAGTAGATCACTTTTAACAGTGGGTGGAGACATCCAGGCGGCCCGAGCCCTCCCTTGACGCGCATGAAAGTCCACTAAGGTGTTGAACGCCACTAGATCTGGTGAGAGGCCTCAGCAGGGAATGGTACTGTAAGGGACCAGTACCACTGATTAGTAGCCATTGAAACACTTGAAGGCAGTTGCAAATGGGTACAAATGGGATAAGCTGCAAAGCCACTTGCCATTATCCAGCCTGCTTCCTTCATGCGCTCAAGCCAGAATGTCACACCTAAGAACAAAGCGGTGTCAGCCACCAGGATTCGTGTGTCTGCTACAGCTGCCTCTCAGCACTGACGGGTCTAAGTATCTGACCCTCCTCATCAGCACTCCTACAACAAGGTCCAGTTCGCAGGCTTTGCAACTCAGTGCAACTCTCTTTGTTTCGCAGTTTCGCAAGGAATTCTCTGGGGCAGTCCTGGCACATTTCGCCAGAATGTTGTTGTATGTGAAAATGTCTGGCCTCAGTCAGCAAACCCAATTATTCCTGACACCCCAAAAAGTGGCCTCAGGCTTGCAAACACATGAGTCATTTGGGGGTTGTCATAGGATTTTAGGAAGTAATCACCAATCGGCCAATCGGATTATCACTGCGCAATCCCCACAATTTTCATGCTGATCTCCCATTTTCTGATGCTTTTGATGCTTGTTTCTTCCAAATTCAACAGTGTTCAAAACTCCCTGTCATTTCATTCAATCCGGGTTGATCAAGAACGGTCCAAAACATGATCTTACCGATCATGCCCAACACATTGATTGGCTGGTACAATCCCCGAACTAGTCATCACCCGGCATCAGGTATCAATGATATTCCCATAATTTGCATAGTGTATATAGAGCATGATATATGATGGTCGAATCACACTCAATTAAGTAACCAATCAGGCTTTTGAACATCAATCATGGGGATATATACGTATATATATATTTACACGGATACACATGTTGTTGACACCTTTACACACCTTTAAACACCTTAAAAATCCTAAACATGATGTTCTGTGGTGGTTTCAAAATATTTGCTCCCATTCCCCCGCACCTCATCATTCCGCTTCGCAGAAGCTCCTCCACTTGCCCCCAGCGCTTCGCGCCAGCCTCACCAAGGAGTTCATCCATTCGGGTCGATGTTGACATCGTGATATGATGAAAATTGATGAAATCATATGAAATCTATATCTAAATTTAATGATTGAATGACTTAATGATGGTTGATCATGGTTCTATTGGTAATAATCCACTCAAAATGTGATTTCTCCGACATTTCAATCTACCAGGTGATCTCATGGCTATTTGACCATCCCTTTGCACGTCATGCTGATAGACTTCACCCTGGAATTTTCTTGCACCAAATGACACCAAAGAAATCGGAACAACAATCCACACAACTCCATACTTGCGGGGAACATGAGGTTCAAGCCTTGTAGCTGCCAAGACACCAAGGCTCCAATGACTGTGTTGTAGCTGGCCTGCACGACACGCTATGGAAACCATGGCCCATTGAGTTCGATGATTTACCTATGGGTATCCAGTTGCATTTAGCGAATATAATATAATGAATAATAACTATATTATGTACATATATATATATATATATTTATGTATGTATTTATGTATGTATGTATGTATGCATGCATGCATGCATGGATGTATGTATGTATGTATGAATGTGAATGTATGTATGTATGTATGCATGCATGCATGCATGTATGTATGTATGAATGTATGTATGTATGTATGCATGCATGCATGGATGTATGTATGTATGTATGCATGCATGCATGGATGTATGTATGTATGTATGCATGCATGCATGTATGTATGTATGTATGTATGCATGCATGGATGTATGTATGTATGAATGTATGAATGCATGGATGTATGCATGCATGCATGCATGGATGTATGTATGTATGTATGCATGCATGCATGGATGGATGTATGTATGAATGTATGTATGTATGCATGCATGGATGTATGTATGTATGTATGAATGTATGTATGTATGTATGCATGCATGCATGCATGGATGTATGTATGTATGAATGTATGAATGTATGTATGTATGCATGCATGGATGTATGTATGTATGTATGCATGCATGCATGGATGTATGTATGTATGTATGCATGCATGGATGGATGTATGTATGTATGAATGTATGAATGTATGAATGTATGTATGTATGCATGCATGCATGCATGCATGGATGTATGTATGTATGTATGCATGCATGCATGCATGTATGTATG
>Ga0126342_10001603_pt1 | contig 32483 bp, 29 predicted proteins | sample Cyp1metagenome_FD_92528 | JGI IMG/M metagenome (GOLD analysis project Ga0126342, IMG submission 92528) | Coral microbial communities from Lord Howe Island, Old Settlement Bay, Australia - Cyphastrea 1 metagenome | ecosystem: Host-associated > Invertebrates > Cnidaria > Coral ...
AGCATCACGTGGCTAACCCGCATGTATCTACACACATGGCAACACCAGATGACAACAATCATGTAGCCATTCCACTGCGATCTGCACCCACAGATTCCAAAACACCGTGTAAATACGCACGCACAAGCACACCCAAAGCAGCTTGAAGCCACCGTTACAGTGCGGCAAAAAAAAGGCAAGCCGACCGCAGCCGCACCCGCCGCACACAGGAGGTACCTTTCATCGCCGACTGCAGCCACTTTACACGGAAAAACACATGGTTTTGTGCTCCGGCTTCCTCCCCAAAACAAAGCCGACAAAGCCCATGCAACAGTCATGCAGCCATTACAATGTGTTTCGCAGCATCATCACGTCGCAAACCTGCACGTATCTACGCACATGGCGACACCAGATGACAGCAATCATGCAGCCATTCCAATGCGATCTGCAGCCGCAGATTCCAAAACACCCTGTAACTACGCACGCACAAGCACACCCAAAGCAGCTAGAAGCCACCGTTACAATGCGGCAAAAAAAAGGCAAGCCGACCGCAGCCGCACCCGCCACACACAGGAGGTACCTTTCATCGCCGCCTGCAACCACTTTACACGAAAAAACACACGGTTTCGTTCTCCGGCTTCCTCCCCAAAACAAAGCCGACAAAGCCCATGCAACATTCATGCAGCCATTACAATGCGTTTTGCAGCATCACGTGGCTAACCCGCATGTATCTACACACATGGCAACACCAGATGACAACAATCATGTAGCCATTCCACTGCGATCTGCACCCACAGATTCCAAAACACCCTGTAACTAAGCACGCACAAGAACACCCAAAGCAGCTTGAAGCCACCGTTACAATGTGGCAAAAAAAAGGCAAGCCGACCGCAGCCGCACCCGCCGCACACAGGAGGTACCTTTCATCGCCGCCTGCAACCACTTTACACGGAAAAACACAAGGTTTTGTGCTCCGGCTTCCTCCCCAAAACAAAGCCGACAAAGCCCATGCAACAGTCATGCAGCCATTACAATGCGTTTGCAGCATCACGTGGCTAACCCGCATGTATCTACACACATGGCAACACCAGATGACAACAATCATGTAGCCATTCCACTGCGATCTGCAGCCACAGATTCCAAAACACCCTGTAACTACGCACGCAGAAGCACACCCAAAGCTACTCTGTGCCACCGTTACAATGCGGCAAAAAAAAGAGGCAAGCCGACCGCAGCCGCACCCGCCGCACACAGGAGGTACCTGTCATCGCCGGCTTCAACCACTTTACATGGAAAACACACGGTTTCGTGGTCCGGCTTCCTCCCCAAACCCTAGGTCACCCCTGATGTAAAGTCTCACTTCATTGAGTGTATTCTTATGTGATTGAAAGTCTCACACCAAAGTCTCACACCACCCTTCATTGAATGTATTCTTAAGTGATGCAAAGTCTCACACCAAAGTCTCACACCACCCTTCATTGAGTGACTGAGTGTATTCTTATTTGATGTAAAGTCTCACACCAAAGTCTCACACCACCCTTCATTAAGTGTATTCTGATGTGATGTAAAGTTTCCACACCACCCTTTATTGAGTGTATTGTTACAGGTAAAAGTCATCCGTAACTCGGAAGATTGCTTCCCAACTTCCTTTGATTATTCTTTGTGACGTCTTGTTATGTAATGCAAAAGACACACACCACCCTTCATCAATGTCAAGTCTCACAATTCTATTTGTCAGACACACACACACCACCCTTCATCAATGTCAAGTCTCACAATTCTATTTGTCCGTAACACGGAAGTATTGCTTCCCAACTTCCTTTGATGAGATATGTGTTCATGTACTGTAAGAAATTGTAGGAATCATTACACTGGCGTATTGCAAAACAAAATGGGAATATTTACTATATATATATATATACATATATATATACATATATATATATATATATACATATATATACATATATATACATATATATACATATATATATACATATATATACATATATATATATACATATATATACATATATATATATATAATCAAGCAGTAGAATGGGATGGGATAGGGTCATATTTCATTTGGGATCATTTTGGTGTGGATTTAGGAGCCAATGAGCCAAGAAACCGCGTTTGACAAACAAACACAGGAATTTAACCAGCAAACGCAAGAATCGAATGTATGAATGAGAAATGGATTTAGGTTGGCCAGAAATGGGATACCCCAAGTCATGACCATTCAAAATGGAGAAAAACAGTTTTAACATTAGTGGTAGAGAACATGATTTTCTCAATTGCATTTGTTTTTTGGGGATTTCCATGGATTTCGTTTAAACATGAAGAACATCAGGATAGACACCATGAAATAGTTGCCATGAATTTTTTAGTTGTATTCCCAACATATTCAGTCAAACCCATATTTTTCAGTCACAAATAAATCGCAATGACGGCTGCACAAAACCCGTGTTTGGTATCTGACAAGAGGAAATTATTTGTTCAGTAGCTATAAAACTGGGTAAATCATGGCAAATCAAACAAAGTGCGGAAAACAACGTGATATGGCCAATGGCGCCGTGAATGATAAGAAAGGAACGTAATCACCATGACATTTACTGTTACTTTCTACCGGAGGTATGACGTGGGCCGGCGCAGGTGAGTCTCAGAAAACTTGCCTGGAAATTTGGAAGGTGGCACTGGATTGGCTTGAGAGTTGCCAAGTCTATGCTTCAGGTTGTAGAACTTTTGGATACCTTTTGATTTCAAACTCGTTGGATCTCGACAGAGATGCTTCAAGAAATATGTTGCCAGCGTCCCATCCCCTCACGGGAATTCCTCAACCAGAAGGGGATACAAGTTGGGGCGGCCACAGCTGGGGATTTGTATCACCAGAACCCAATTTATTACCACGATCTACCCAACATCTCCAGCACCATTTTTGATCCATTTGGGAATGCACAACACCTGAATGGCACACCCACTGTACTTTCCTGCCCCTGTGGACTCGTGGACTTGAGCTGACATACCCATGTTTTCCATTCTTTTGCGTATCCTTTCTCGTTATCATTGACATGTTCAGGCGCAACATAGTGCAACGATTTTTTTTTTGTTTATGGTTATTGGCAGTTATTAACATTGATTAACAATGCGTTGTTGTTTGCATCTCCATTTTGGTTTGCAAAAGCCTCCCCACTTGTCCAAGGTACAGGGAAAGAGGTAGAGGTCATGCGACTTCACGTCCCAAGAGCTTTGCAGCTGGCGGGCCCTGTCGCCAATCCAGGATATCCAGGCGCCTTGGGGGTCCTTGGGGTGGCCTTTGCCATCAAGGAACCGTGGTTGCCATAGTATTGATGTATGTTGATGTTGATTTTGGGGTGTATTCTATTTTATTGGGTTATTATATTTTTTTTCTTGGGCTCAAAATGGTTTTGAAATCTCAAAATCCTAAGATGTTCAACATGTAACCCCCTTCATTCTTGAGCGCCAATATTAGGACGATGGAGTACAACTCTTTAGATTGTCTTTACCAAGAAGAATTGGGGCTTCACCAGTAGAACAGGGGGAAATCATCCAATAATTGATGCTTAGTTGGGTAAACCCTCAAAAACTGTAAAATCACACCGAAGCTCACGCAATTTTACCATGGTCTTAAAAACAGACCATGAAGAATGGAGGAATATTGTTGGGTTTACCATGTTGGACGGAGGATAATTTGGTCAATATTTACTTGTAGCTCGTGTTTACAACCCAATTCTACGTGGGATTTCCCAGGTTTAGGGACTGCCAAATGGCAGGGATATCAACCAGTTGTACACTGGCATGATCCTGCAAGTAGCTCCAGTTTCTGCACCTGGAGATTGGGTCATGTTTGAGGGTTCCATTGGTGAACAGCAATTTGTCTTCCGGGCTGGTCCCGGGCAACAGGGACAACCAAGTTCATCCGATCACTTGGGTTTGTCTGAAAATCTGGTGGAAATCCAGACACATGACTCATGACAGAGAATCATGTTCCATCTTGAAACCATTATTTTATGGGGCCATTGCCGGCCAATGCCCCATTGTCACAGCTTGAAAACCACAGCCATGTCAGGTGCCTCTGCGTGCCTTGTGCAGTGATGCGTGCCTGTGTGGCGCTGCCAAAAGGAGCCTGCTGCCAAAGGAGCTAGTTTTTCCAGGATATGAAAAGATAATGTTTCTATATGTTTCTCCTATACCTTCTAGGTTTCCAACTTTTCGGCATGGCTTGGGTTGCTATATAAACCATACTTGCCTATGAGGGAAATGTAATCTATAGGAAGGTTTTGTGGTTTCAACTAGCACAGGAACGGTGACATTTCAAACCTGAGAAACATGGTAATCCCCCAAAAAGTTATTGCCCTCTTAATCGGATTTTGCTTTTCTATCTTTCTTGGAGGTGCTGTAAACCACTCAACACATCCTTATCCTTCAGGCTATAGTCCCGGTGTTTATTTTGGCGGATCTTCGATGCTTCCACCCTCTAACAGCAAGAAAAATATCATTTCTGCCAAATAACGCAAAAATGATGCACTCAAAATGATTCAGAGTTTTCTGCCAGAAAAATATCATTTCTTTTTCCCAAACTCAAAAACTCTGAATCTACATCCTGGCGATTCGACAGGGACGCTGACGATCTGCTTGCAGCTGTTCGACCTAAGGGAACCGCCAGAGGCGGGGAAGATTTGAAGAATCAGCGTCGAAATATGGGGTGTTTCGAATTGGGGTAGGAGAAAAAAATCCAACAGAAAGTAGTTAATCTATGTTAATCTATGTTAATCTATGTTAATCTATGTTAATCTATGTTAATCTATGTTAATCTATGTTAATCTATGTTAATCTATGTTAATCTGGGACAACAGATAGGGTCCCAAGCTTTTTGAAGGCTTGAAGGTTACTAAGCATCACTGTACCAACCATTACTATGCGGGATATACCAGCTTCAATGACATGAGGAGACAGTCAGTTCAACTGGCTAAGCTGACTTTGATGTTTTTCTATCCAGTTTTTAATGGGGATATATGATATACACTTATATATATATATTCATATTATATATATATTGTTATTATTATTAACTTAATTTACAGCCCTTTTAAAACGTGTTCTGTCACAAAACTAAGTATCCCGGATTTACTGCATAGCCGAAGAGTAGATTGTTCTTTGCATCGAAGAAAACCGCCTTGAAGAAACGGGAACATCACCTACAAGTAAAGATCGGACTAAATTCGAGTTTCACCACAAGATAGAGATATGGACTGGCCAACCGGGTTTGTGTCACGCTTTGACCCTATTTGAAATTACACATGGGGGTTTCCAGAAATGGGAATACCCCAAAATGGATGGTTTATAATGAACAAAAAGCTAATTTCCCCATTTTAGGAAATGCCAAAAAATAAACTTGGTGTTATCGGTATGCCAATGGGTATACCTGTGTATTGAATTGTATTGCTATGTATTACACATTCGCCATCCCACTTTTTCAGAGGACACGTTAGAAACGACCCACAACCACCGTTCAACGGTGGATGAAACGATGTTCAACTTGTTGGGACCAACCGGGACGAAATCCGTTGGGAACTGGTGAACTGGGAGCTGGGAGTCTCTGTGGCAAGTGTTTATTATGGTTAATCTATGGTTAATAATTGGAATAACAATATTTACTGGTTGGTGGTGACTGGAACTTTTGTTATGACTTTCCATATATTGGGAATGTCATGTCATCCCAACTGACGAAGTCATATTTTTCAGAGGAGTTGAAACCACCAACCAGTTTATGTCAATGTATTCACATAGATGTAAACAGGCTATACCTTCCTATATCTTGGTACATAGATACACATAGATACATGTGTACTTGGCACCCGAAACGATAAGAAAAGGCATTTCGGTTTGCCAAAGGAACCTTTCTCTGAAATTTTAGAGTCTCTTCACCCTACTTTTCTGTTTTCCTTTGGGTTCCTCGTAAATGTCTATGGAATATGCCGGTTTTAGGTATACATTGTTGGATGTTGTATAATCTGTTGGATGTTTTCATTAAACTACTAGTTTCCAAAGTCTTAGCCATACCAGGGGGCCCATTCCCCATGTTTGGACCCATATGTAGAGTGGGTTTGATCGCTTACTTCAGCGGAATATCTGCGGAGACACCTGGATAATTCGGTGGTAAAACATGGTAATACCATGTACTGTAAAAAGCAGCCAGTTTTCTTTATCAAACACATCACCGTCGATTTTTCGCGGGTATAGTAAGCCCCTAACAGATAGAACCATAAAATCCTTCTTGAATAGATGCATCACTGTTCAATCTTTTACTATAAATAATCCCCAAATCCATACAGATGTTGCTCCAGGATGTTGATGCTGACCTCTCCCAGCTGGTTGCGCCTAGCGTCTGAATGGAGTTTTTTGCCTGGGAGATCATGAGATATTGTGGCTATTTTATTGTGCATAATTATAAATTGTATACATATATATATACATAAATATATATACATATAAATATATATATATATGCACATATGACCAGACTTATGATATTTAATTTGGATATAAATTGGATATATTTTAGTAAAACTATTTCATATAAGATAGAATTCCAAATAGGTATGAAACATGTGGTATTGTGGAATTGTGGGTAACACATGATGCCCATATACCAAATTTGTATAATACCAAACATATTTGGATGTTTGAAGCACCACATGGGTGTGTTTGATACTTGGGTATGCATTTTGGTCAGCAAAATGCTGATGATGATGTTGATGATGATGGTGACGGTGATGATGTCATTCTTGGCTCAAAAAATAATGCAGTATTTGGTACACTACATGGCTTATAGAACCCCAAGCCAAAGTTTTTTTTCAGGGTGATAGACATATTTTGACCGATTCCCACCTGGAGGCTTGGTTATTTATGGTTATTTATTTATTTCAGAGCTCCAATCCATTCATAGATGGGCTGGCATATTGGCATATTGTTTCACCGATCCAACTTTCAGGAGCACCAAAAGTGGACCATGGACCATAGGTGGAAAGTTTAAATGGTTTTAATATGTTTTAATATGTTTTAATATGTTTTAATATGTTTTAATGGACAATAGTTATAAGATGTTATAAGTTCAAATGGTTTATTCAAAATCCAGTTGAGCAACACAAAGTCTTCTGTTGGGTGTTTTTCTCTCCGGATCGCTGGTGTTCGGCACTTATTGAAAACTGGCAGCCCTGGACCATCTATGAGGAATCCACCATGATTTTTCCATTTACATTCATGATCATCCCATTCCGTCCATTTATGATGTTCTGAATCCATTTATAATCCACCTAATTATCATTCATTTAATCCACCATTTACATTCATTATCATCCTCGTCCATGACGTTCCGACATGTCGCTGCAGATTTCTCGGCTCGATGTCCGAGGCCTTCAGACGGTTTTCTGCTCAGGCTGCAAGGTGAACCTGGGGAGTTCACCCGAAAAACATCAGGATTTAGCCGTTTGAAACGTAGGCAACGCTATTAAGACATATTCATGATCGTTTAGTTGGTAAACATACTGTATATAAACATATATATATAGTTGTATATATGATTATATATATATATATATGTATATAGATAGATAACTAGGTTGAGTGGGAGTGCTGGGATGAACCCGTCCAGCACGACTGGGTGAACATGAATCCCAATCCCCGTCTGGCATCCCGATCGACGCCGATCTGGCCAGGGCTTCCGGCGTTGGACAAGGCCTTGGACAGGTCCGCCGTGAAAACTGCTGGTGTTTTCGATATTTTCCAGTCATAGATATCATAGATATTTATGTTGAAATTGTGTTGTTCCATGGCTTCAAGTGGAACGAAAAAGATGTGTAAAGTTCAATGAAAAAACAGGACGTGGTTGAGTCTGCAAAGAAACACCAGTGAGCTGTTGAATTCTGTGGTCACTTTGGAAGCATTCCCGAGTGGCCACACCATGAGATAACCAGCCATGTAACATGCAGGAGCTGTGAGCGACTTCGATTGAGATTGGACAGCGTCTGCACCTTGAGATTGGCAATGATGCAGGAAGGCCCCTCTTAGATAGGTTTAGGTTTCTGTCGCTTTGTAACTATAGTAAGCGTAACCTTTACGGTGGATGTATCTAGGGGTCAACGTACCCAGTATAAGGATTCCAGTGGTGGGATAATACATGCAATACCACATATGCAATCTTTTGACCATGGCACATATGTTGGTGTTGTGGAACGTTCAACAGTCCTGAACGGTGATTTCCTGGACAAGTAATTTGAACAGCAATAATTTGTAGTTGCAAAACCCCACACTAATGATGTCCTGACGTGGAAGAGATATTGTAGTGTTGGAGCCGAAAAAATGTGTACCATTTGCCATCATTGACTGATTGGTTGCTCAATGCCAGGGCTACTGTACTCTTTGATTAGTCTTCATGAATCACGAGCCAGGGGAATAAGAGGCATCGATGAAGATGAATTGGTCTCAATCAACCGGCCTCAGAGGTATTGTAGTTTGACCCACACCCAGGCATTGTAGATACCCTCCGGTAATCAACCATTGCTGGAAAATCCCTTATTTGTAGATGATATTCCCAGCTATAAACCTCTATTGATAGTGGATTTGCCTGCTTACCATTCAAGATGGTTCTGGACCCCGCCATGAATCGATCTGGGCTATGGCTTGGTTTGAGAATCGCTCATACCAAAAATATAATCCACGGATTTTTCACGGAGTAATCATCAGTTTCCCCACTTAACTTGCCATATTTCGGAGCCTAGTTTTGGGAAAACCCAGCTCACATTGTTGGTTTAAATCCCATCATATCCAATTGTATTCACATGATAGCGGTATTTCACCTGCGTTTCGCTTTGTTGGATCTCCCTTTCTGGGCAGACCATACTTGGTTGTTGACCTTTATGCTGTTATATATTATCATTTTCAACATTACATCTCATTCTATATATATATATCTTATATGCCATTGGTTTTCCGAATACAAATGAAAAACCGCTTAGATGATTTTGGTGTACAATTCGAATGTTTAGGCAAAACCATAGTGTCCGTGAATATATTTATATCTGCAGTTACTATAAGACTATAATATGGACAAATCCACGATTTGTAGATCATGCCCGAATTGGAAACCCGTGCATGTCCATCGCTATGCTAATTTACTGGGGGGGGTAGTAATCAACTTCTAGCACACTATGATATAATATATAATATATGGGGATAGATAGAAACGCGAGAGACAATTGGGTTTTGTGTTATACCACAGCCCAAGTATATCCCATGAGACGGTGGATGGTTGCGAAATCCTGCACCAGTTGAAAACGGTGGTTTTTCCCATTCTCCCATTATTTACAGTGTTTCATAGGTGCCTAATAGTTCCCCTGCCTGGTGCGTTGATTTCAACCTCTGACCCCAGCTGGAGGTTGAAACCAGCCTGGACCTCGCAAGGCCGGCGGCCTGGGAGTCGGGAGTTGAACTGAAAATGGACATTGAAGCAGAAAAAGATTGGATGAAAAGCACCAACAACCTGGAGAAAGCAAGTCATTCGGATCGATTTAAGGTGGCTTAGATAAGTTTAGATCAGATATTTCATTCCTAGTCCGGATTTCAAATTGACTTTTTCACTGGGGTTGAAGACATCAACCAGATAATGCTGACCAGCAGGGATATAGAAGGGGTAGCAAAGAAAAAATGACACCTGCTCTAATGTCGACTTGATTTCGTCCATTTCCAACCAACATGCTTGAAATTTGAACAGAAGGCATACAAGACTACTGGCCTGTAGGAAACACACATATATATATACATACATACACATATTAAAAATATTATGTATGTGTTTGAAGTATTTGTACACAACTATATATATATGTATACATACATGTATATTACAGGCATAAGGCTAAAGCCATCCCCCCAGCAATTGGGATGCCCAAGGTCCAACGACTCGGTGGTGTACCAGCTTGGAAGCCGAGACAGTTTTAGAGCTATGAACATGTGAGATTATACAGATGATTATATAATTATATGATAAATATATATATAGTTGTTTATACTATATATATATATAATCATATATAAACCATATATACATATACATATATATATATATATATGTATTGTCACATATGTAATCAGATGTAAACATATCTGATTATAGATCCTTATGTATTTACAATTTTGTCCAGAAGTTCCATCTTTGATGCATCCCATCAAAACCACCGGGCGAATTCAACCGTTTATGCTGAATCCATCTGAATCCCATTCCCAGCATGGAAACAACGACAATCATAGATAAGTCTTTGTATTTGCGACTCAAGATGAACAAATCTATAAACTGTAATACCAAGCGATCGTTGTTAGGGAAGTGCTTGCTTTCAGGGGAAGGGTTTTTAGTGGTTTGCCAGTGACTGAGTGAGATGAACATGTATGTTTCGGACATTTGGGACCACACACAATCACACCATAGTTAGCCAGTTAGCCATTGTTTGTCAATCAGACATCGACTGGGGGCCACCGAAGTACAGACACATGGCTGGGTGAGAGTGGCACTGGGTCAATATTTCGCAGGCAGTAAGACTTACTCTCCCGTTGATTTTCTGCTCCCTTTCTACTTTGCAAATGTCATGATGCTCAGATACCGATCAAGAGCTCGCTTGGATGCCAGGCTTACACAGCGTAAGACCTGACAAGCCTTCTTGAAGTGTGATAGTGACATGGAGGTTTCCAAAGTCATGGAAGTCACCACCAACTCATCCATTTTGGGATCCTCCATTCTTAAGAACCCCCCTTTACATATGTTTTTCGATGTTCACTCATGATTGGGAAGCCTAATCATAAACCATCAGTAAACATTCCCAGAAAGTTGTCTTTGAACACCATCCCCAACTGGTGGCGCTCCAGAGTTAGCTAAGTTAGTGTATACATTAGTGTCAACAAGGGGTTTATGGTGATTGTAACTATGTATATATATATATATATATACATATATATATATACATATGTATATATATACATATATCGTCAGATGTGGTTCTAAACCAACTTATGGCTAGGGCGGTGGGCATCACCTTGCCACTGTTGGTGAATGATTGGGCTTACGTTTCGTACGTTTCGGACGTTCCGTTCCCACTGTGGCTGAGGTTTCCTTTGGTGGACAGCTGGGAAGATCTTAACGAGGTGAACCTTTGCGGGAACCATTCAGCCATGCTTTGGGATGTTACCCCGCGTTAACCCCAAAAAAATCCGGCGGTTCTGTCAACTGACCAGCAAACTTATAGCTTCGTTGGTTGTGCTTAGATGTGCTTAGTGCTTCAGCGTCGAGTCGTTGAGGCTTTGTCTGATCTCCACGTCAGATCCTTGGCCGTTTTTTGCGCAACGGCTGTGGCCCACGACCTCCTCATGCAGATTGTTTTGGGGATCAGTACTGTATACATATATCCCAGACAATCCCAATGACTTATTTTTGCTCCTGGATTAATTGTGGATTATCACTGCCATGGGTAAGATGAGTCATTGGACTTCAGGGTATATAATCACCTACATCCAGCTTATACCAGCTACACTGTACCAGCCATGCTGGGAAAACCCCGGTCCAGCTGCAGGTCTGCTTACAACTCGAGGATGAGACGTCGCGGACCCAGCGATGGTTGCGGAATCGACCAACATGGATGGGATTATGGGCACCCGAAAAGATGCTGGTTGCAGAACTTTTTTCGACGTCCTGCAGTAGAAATATCATGAAACGATCATACCGCGTATATATGGGGATTACGGGGGGGGGTTCTTGGAATGGGACATCCCCAAGTAACCATGGCTTTCAATAATAAGTCATGGTCATCCATGACTTGGATTGGGGTCATCCCCATGACTTAAAAAACGTCGAAATGCTGAAACAGGTATCTTGAGCTCCATCTGGCCCATTTTGCGGGTAAATGCTGAACAAATATACCATAGAAATATATAGAAATATCATGTTGAAACTGTAATACCAGGTGTATATATATATATATCACTATAATTAACCAGTATATCCACTAGAATTTCGCAGCAAAAGCCGAAGATTTCGCCCTTCTGAGGTCCAACTTGGAGATTCCCCTGGATCTGTGGCTCGGAAGTCGTCTGTGATGCTTCGATTGCTTCGATTTACCGAAAAAAACATGCTGACTTTCCATAGCATCCATTTCTGATTGGTGGTTTGGAACATGAATTTTATTTTTCCATATATTGGGAATGTCATCATCCCAACTGACGAACTCCATCATTTTTTCAGAGGGGTTGGTTGAAACCACCAACCAGATTAACATGAAATAACCAGAGAGGCACCTGTTGCAGCTCTGCCTAGGTCTGATTTGATCGCCACGCTGGGTGAGTCCAATGGCTCCGATGATGTCTCAGTCGAGGCACCTTGGAGCAGTGATGGCCATTGTCATGGGGAATGATGAGAAACCACTGCAGTCACTGGAATTTTAGACAAGCCGTTGAAAATCATTGAACAACTTGATGGCCGGCAATTTTTGAGATATACATCTTGATAGATATATATATATAGAGATAGTGGCACCAGTTCCGATCTATGGCAACCAAGACTCGAACGAACAGGGATAGGTTACCTTGTGGGAATTGATCAGCATAAGTGGCCATCAATCTTGGGTCAGTCAGAGGAAGTATGGTCTTTGCCCCGAAAGCGCTTGGTACTTAGATCATGATAAACGTATATAAACGTGATAAACATGACTCTTATTTGAGGCAAACTTTAAATACTTCAACAATCATCTTCAATCCCATTTTTCCGAGCGCTCTAAAAAAGGAAGAGAACTTGGAGACTGCCTGTCCTTTTCCAGGTTCGAAGTGCTCCAGTGATGTCCTTTCAAGGAGGTGCCTCACCCATGGAAAGTTGGACCTGGTGAGGATCTAACATGATTTATCCAAGAAAAATGGTGGTAGAATGGGTTTATATATAATGTATATATATATAACTATATAACATATGTAATGAGGATTTTTATTATTTGGATGAAATATCACGACGTCAATAGACATGATGGTGAATGTAGGGGGTAACTCTCCGAAAGTCGGACAACTTTCAGCTCCTGGCCAGTGGATGTCCTTCATGGAATAGCCGGTTTATGTCCCAACTAAGTTCTCCACAGTTCAACTTCCTAATGGGTAAACCTCGGTTGGGCAGGCCACTAGCTTCATTGTTTCTCCAAGATTAATCACGCCCTTGCAAGGTGCCCCGCCTACTTATCAGTTTGTTTACCATACTTACAATCACCATAAACCCTAGTGAACCTAGTTGAAGGGGGTGATACTGGAAAAAAGGAACTAAATTTCCTGGAAAAAATCTAGGATCCTGGAGCAAAGATATAGCATGATATAGCATGATATAACACTGATTAATTACTGGAACAATCCTTTAAGCTACCGGCGCTGTTAACGGACCCGCAGGTTTTGCTGTTTTTTGCTGTCACATGGCAGTTAGAAGTTGCGCGCGTCAGTTCGAAGTTGCGCGCGTCAGTTAGAAGTTGTGACCGTCAGTCAGAAGTTGCGCGCGTCAGTTAGAAGTTGCGCACGTCAGTTAGAAGTTGCGCACGTCAGTTATAGAAGTTGTGCCAGTAAGTTAGAAGTTGTGCACGTCAGTTAGAAGTGGCGCGCGTCCGTTAGAAGTTGTGCGCGTCAGTTAGAAGTTTTGCACGAAGGATAGTGTGATTTTCTTGGGGAACTGGGTGGGGTGGGGGGGTGGGGGTTGGGGGGAAGGGGTACACTGTAACATGTCTCTTGTCACTGGCCACACGCTCTTGATGCTACGCTGCAACATGTCTCTTGTCACTTGCCGCACGCTCTTGGTGCTACGCTGTAACATGTCTCTCGCCACTTGCCACATTCTCTTGATGCTGCGCTGTAACATGTCTCTTGTCACTTGCCGCATTCTCTTGGTGCTACGCTGTAACATGTCTCTTGTCACTTGCCGCATTCTCTTGGTGCTACGCTGTATCATGTCTCTTGTCACTTGCCACATTCTCTTGATGCTACGCTGTAACATGTCTCTTGTCACTTGCCACATTCTCTTGATGCTACGCTGTAACATGTCTCTTGTCACTTGCCACATTCTCTTGATGCTACGCTGTAACATGTCTCTTGTGTTTCTATTTTCAGGTGAGTAAAGTAAGGCGTGTAACGTTGACATTTGAGAATTGAGAGTTTCACATCAATTTGCTTACCCTACATCGGACCCATGAAATTTCTAAACCAGATCTGGTGCCAACTGAAGCGCTTTGTGCCCTTCTCCGTCCATAGCAAAGACAAGGTTACCAAAAAGGATTCTCAAAGAATCCAACAGTATGTGTGATCCTTCGCCTATTGTTGGAACCACAAGGCAGGCTTGAAAGGAAGTCTCGCCAAACTGGCAGCTAAGGTTAACAAACGCAGACGCTGAACCCATGAAGGGAGAAAAAGAAGAGGACGAAACGCCGTCTTTCCTTCCGTTTTCCAAATCCACATTTGCAAATTATTTAGCCCAATAGAATTCAATGATCAATGAATAAATTCCTAGCGTAACGTGTGACAAAAACACCATTTCTAATTCAAGGCAAAACAACAAAATCGTCACGGCGCCACAGTTTTAAACACATCAATGAAGAATGGTTCAAACAAAAATCATTAAACACACCGGGTCCGCTATCAGCGCCGGTACCTCATTTAAGGTTCCCCTGATCCTGTGGTCCTCTGGTCCCCTGGTCCCCTCGTCCCTTGGTCCTTTGGCCCCTGGGTCCTCTTGATCCCCTGGTCCTTTACCCTCCTCATCATGGTCCGTTACCCTCCTCATCCTTTGATCTCCGGTATAAGCCCGAAAGCAACCTTGAATAGGCCGCAAGCCAACCCTCAATAAAACCTAAACCAACCGTCCTACATAAACATCCCTAGAACGAACTGAAAGAAGCACCAAAAAACATCCAAACGACTCCAACTAAGTCCTAAAATGACCCCTAAAAACCTAAACCAAAACTAAACAAACCTTGAAACTAAATCAAACAAACACCAAACCAACCATAAATCGGCACTACATAACACAAACGTTAACATAAAGAAACACCAAAACAACCAAGAATAAACCCTCAGCAAAGCCTAAATAAACCACAAAATTAAGCCCTAAACCAGCACTAAAGAAACCCATGCACTACACAACAAAAACCAAAATAGACTTTAAAACTACCACTAAACAAAATCTAAACCAACATTCAATAGACCCTAAAGCAATCAATCGGAAAGAAGCACCAAACCAGCACTAAATTCACACTACAACAACTTTAAGTCGACGCCAAATAAACACCAAACCAACCCCAAATCGACACTATAGAGCACAAACCGAAGTAAACCTTACAAGAAACCCTAAAAAAAAACAAAAGCAACCAAATCTAAACCGTAAAACAGTTTAAAAAACACACGCCCAAACTAACCGTACAGAAACCCTAAAATCAACCAGAAAAAAACCCAAATACACCCTAAACCAACCTGAAATAGACCTTAAAAACATCTTAAACTAACTCTAGACAATTTTATATATTTTGCAAATACCACGAAATACTGCAGATAATCCCCTGCGTATTACAGATGCTAGCTCCAAGATGCTGCGAGCACGGTGCAAACAAGGGATTCAAGGCCAAAACGCCTTAAATACCATGCAAATTGCATATTTAATTCCAAAACCATGCAAACAAGAGATTTCAGCTGCAAAAAACGCTCAAAGTACAGATTCAGAAGTTGTTTTCCAGTGTCTTAAGTTTATTTTTTCCAGTGTGGAGAGTAAGGGTGAACCTATTTTTTTTCCTCCAATAGTCGACAGTTTTTCTTTACTTAACTAAAACATGCTAAAACACTTGGGCACCTCCTTAATCCTCCTTGTGAATCCAAATAGTCGTTGGTACTTGTATTGTGACAACCAACCTGCAGACTGTGCTCAGGGTTTCCATTTCTGGCAACCATCAGTCGCAACCAGACCGTGCCAGTCTCAGGACCGTAATGAGATGCCACCAGGCTGTAGTTTTGATTTCCATTGTTTGTTGCTTTGCTTGAATCTCAGATATACGTTTCTTCAAGCCTCATTTCAGGTGGGTCAATAGATTATGTTGCTTGGCGAATTCCATATTTGTTGAATAAATGTAATGTTGCATAATGTTACTACTGGTGAAACTTCATGCTGTTTGGTTCAGATTCAACATGTTTGTACAATATAGTTTTTTTTTCAGAGTGCAATAGTTCATACAGACATGATAATGCGTCTATGATATCTGGTTGGTGGTTTGGAACATTTTTTATTTTTCCGTATATTGGGAATAATCATCCCAACTGACTAATATTTTCCAGAGGGGTTGAAACCACCAACCAGATATATTTCTATAGATCTATACTTGTATCCATTGCCTTCAAGATTCCTCTGCAGGGCACCTTTCTGCTTTTGAGCACTTGAGTTTCCCCAAGGCCCCCCGTGAAGCTCCGAAGGATTTGGACATTTGGGACAGAGGCCGGGATCATGGCCATGAAGACATGATGCAAGGGTCTAATCAACAGGAATCTCTACGACTCTACAGGAAACACCAAGTTTTTTTGGTTCTGAGAATCCCTGTTTTCCTTTTTTTTCGATTTGCAAAATCAAGCAAATGAAGGAATGGTCAAACGAAGGTGCCACGATTCTGTCAGAATTTTGTTGAAGATTGTTGTAGCGAGTTTATTGCCAAAAAACATATCTCCATGTTTTAGGGCTACCTCCAAGAGGGAAATTTGGGTACACGTCCACGTACAAGTTTCTCTGCTTGCCAACGTGTTTTATCATGTATTATATATTTGTGACGTGCAATTCCCAAGTTTCGAATCATGCATTCCTTTACTTGATCTTCTGACGGAGACCGCGCTGATGGCAAGATTTATTCCATTTCATTCCTATCATCTATTCCTACAATTTTCACAGTTACCTCCAAATCATCAGGGTACTGGTGAACAAACCTCTCAACATGTTTTATAACTGCAATTGTTATAAGGTTTTCACTATAATGATAAGACTAGAATCATATTTTGATGAGAATAATCCTCTGTTAGCATAATCATTATATATATATAGAAAGCTATGATACAAACATATTCATATAATGACGACAGTGTAATCATCATCATCATCACCATCACCATCATCATCAACAACAACATCATCATCATCAACAACATCATCATCGTCATCGTCACCACCATCATCGCCATCATCATCATCATCATCATCATCATCATCATCATTATCATCACCATCGTAATAAAATCATCATCATCATCATCATCACCACAATCACCATCGTCGTCATCATCATCATCATCATCCAACTCATTATCATTATTATCATCACAATCTTAATAAAATCATCATCATCATCATCACCACCATGATCACCATCATCACCACCATCATCATCATCACCACCATCATCATCATAATCATCATGACCATGATAAAACCATCATAAAACCATCATAAAATCATCACCATCATACAATCATCATCATCATCATCACCATAATCACCATCACCATCATCATCATCATCATGATCATCAAACTCATCCTCATCCTCATCCTCATCCTCATCATCATCATCATCATCACCATCGCCATCATCCTCATCAGTATCATCATCATCATCATCATCATCGCCATCATCCTCATCAATATCATCATCCTCATAATCATCATCACAATAACCATCATCACAATCATCATAATAATCATTATCACCATCATTATCATCATAATGATAATAGTCATCATCAAAATCATCACAAACATCATCACTTATATATATATAAATGTTGATTTTCCGATTATCGTCTTGGTTCCTCCAAAGTCGAGCTCGCTCAAGGTGCACGGCTGCTGGCTGTGGGGCCCAGGCGCCGGAGCAGCTGCCCTGTTGCTATCCATTACCGACCTCGATCTCACCGGAATGATGCTTAAGGGGTGGTTAAGGATATATAACTATCCTAAAATGGTATATTTAGGGATAAACCATCAAAAATAACTGTTTTTTCTATCCGGATTTTCCTAGCCTTACTTCAGATGGGTGGTAAACATTGACATTTACCCAGATAAATAAACTTAATGGATGTATAAACCATGAACTTATGGGTGAGGATCAAGACACATGAAAAATGGATGATCATGTGGTAAACCTAATGCCATAAACCATCCCCAAATCATCACCATCTTGATGGGTGGTACGCTTACCATCCCCAAATTGTAGGTTTATGGCCTTGGGTTTACCATAGTAACAGCATTAGTACTGGTTGGTGGTTTCACATTTTTGTTTAATGTTCCATCCTAAGTGGGATAATTATCCAAATTGACTATGTAATAGTTTTGGGATGGGTTGAAACCACTAGTAGCTACGAATTAAGTTTCTCGACCACATGAATGGATGAGGTTTTAAAATTCTTGCAGAGCACCATTGGTTGGGATTCTCCATCGGGGAGACCATTGAAGTAGATCTTCTGTTCAAGATAAAACACCATAACAAAATCTATAGACTATAGACCTGCAAATAGCTTAAACTTCCAAGTGCTGTTGATTCTTTTACCATCTTCTACCCCATTTGTTGTGGCTGAATATACCTGATTTCCGAAAAGACAAAGAGGTGACTCTTCAGGTTCCCACCGTATCTCTGCTCTCCCGGCACGTTGTGAGGCACTGGCGTTTCTCGATTGAAATCCGCTCGGTGAGGCACTGATGGGCAGGGTGTTTTGGGAAGTGGTTGTATGATTTTGGAGGTTCATTATCCAGTGATATATATATATATATACATATATTTACAGTATATATATATATAATTATATATATACTTCTTCAAGACAGCACTGTGCACGTGTGCCGTGGTCAAAAGTTGGATCCTACTGTACATATTGGGGAATGGTCATACCAGCATGAATCGAGAATTGTCTCATGGCCAATAGAAGGATTCCAAATAGAGGTGGGATATACGATGACCATGTTTCATCCCCTCAAAACCCCGAATTCGATGAGAACCAAACAAAAATAGATTTTTTGAACTAGTGAATCGAACCGTACCAGGATTAGACATACAAACAAAAAAATGGCAGCCCATTTTCGCCAAAATTTTCAGCAGTTGCACCTTTTGAATTCGACTCATGGCTACGTTGCAGAACAAGAACAGTTTCTGATATATTTATGTGTCCATTCGTTCCCCCTTTTTGTTCCATGCAGGCTAACGGAGCGTGGTGCCAACGTCTTTGTCAGCTACAGCTATCCGCGTCTCGGTGGACACGTGGACACTTCACGACCCTTGCATCTGAGGGGTTTCTTCCAGTGCTGAACTTTCGCTGGTTTCCCAGCGAAAATGATCTAATGTGGTTAAAACAACAATAAGCCATCCCCAATTTCACCATAAATGGGTGATGTAAACCATCAACACTGGGATGGTTTATTAATGTTTATTATTAGTTTAACCACATTACAAATGGTGGGTTTGCCAGATATGTGAAGTGACCGGAGGGTAAATCATTGCACGGATTGATACTATGGTTGATGGTTGGGACTGGGTGAATCTCAAAATCAGGTCGGTGAACTGTTGTTGTTGAAATATTACAGTAACCCCCGAGATAGTAAGTCACTTACCACTATGTTAATGGCATTTTACATCTCTACCATTTGGTTATTTAACATAGCCATGGAAACTCCCTTATAAATGGAGGTTTTAATGGGAAAATCAACTATAAATGGACCATTTTCCATGGCTATGTTAAATAACAAGAGGGTATTCTTTTTGGGGGTTACTAAAAGTACATTTCAGCCAGATTTGGTGGGTTTGATGAGGCTATCCAGACGGGATTTCGGCCCATTTTCAGATATCGATCAGATCGGTGGTTTAATTGGATCTTAATGGGAATAGAATGGGATATACATATAACACACTATAATAAAAATATATATATATACATGTATAATATATATATAATATATAATATAATACATATATATACACATATACACACAATCACACACACAGAATTTTGAAGCCTTTTTTTGTGGTTCAAATAGATGCACAGAAAACACGCTGGTTTGTTGTCAGGAACTCTTGGGAGCCTGGAAAGATTGCACCAAAAGGAGTCCAAACATTCAATGACAGTTGCATAATATGCGTTTGTGAATAATACGTATATGTATATGTAACAATACTCATATAATAATACTATTGATATTAATATATGGTATCAATGTACGAAACTTCATCTTCGAGTCTCCAGGTGAAAAGAAGCCCGGGTACGTTTTTGGTGGAGGAAACTCCCTCGTTTCAAGCGGAATTTGATCTATGAATTGGGTAGCTTCACGTATTTTCCAAGCAGCCATACACGGGTTTGTCTAAAAATAGGGAAGGTCCCAATTCCAATAGATTATTCTCATCTTTTGCACCATTTAAGTTGCCATATTTTTGGGTTTAAATTTTCCAGACACACTCATATATATATAGTATAATGTATAATTGATATATATATATATATTTAGATATACATAGAATTTTCCACAGGATATACATAACCCCAGGTTCTTCTATGATGTGTTTTTTTGGGTTTGAAATGGGAGCTGGATTAGAACTGAAAGATATCCTGGTTTGGTTCCAGGAAGATCTCATGGAAAGTGACTTTTAGCTGTTTTTCACTCCCATTTTCCAGGCTGCTAAATCATCTGTAAAAAATGGCTGAACATTCCCTTTATTTTCCCTTCTATGGTGCTTCCTTGGTGATTTCAATTATCAGTAAACTATATATATATCATATTTCCATATATATACATATACATAGAGAGATCACATTTCCATGTTCGTTGGTTCATATCCCCATTTTCATTGGTCATCATGCAGATGTTTATACAATGTCTACACAATGTACATAGAATAATATGTTATATATATATATATACATGATATATGTATATATCATTTGTACCCATTATACTACTGATACATACATGTACATCATACATGTATGTACATACTATATAGAGTACCACCCCCAAAAGGTATTAAAAACATTTCATCACTGTTCTGGTAGGATTTTACTTTTCTTTTTTTTCGGGGATTATATATATACATAATTATATACATAATTATATACATAATTATATACATAATTATATACATAATTATATATATAATTATATACATATATATATAAAATTATATACATATATATATACTTATATATATATAGTTATATATATAGAACATATGGAAATGCACACCACAGAACCCCCCCTTTGACAAGGCTACCTCCTTTTTTCAGGCCGCTGAAGCAGCCACGGCCCTTCCGCACCAATCCGTGGGGTACCCCAGACAGCCAAAATCTCATGGTTCAGTCAAGGTCACATGGGGTTGGGTTAATACCTATGAAAATACCATGTTTAGGGGAATGAACATCCATAAATCCCAGCTATTTTGATGTGAACAAAAAAGGGGTACTATTGGTTTTGACACACTGCCACATGGATTTTCTCTGTTTTTGACGTCGACCTGTAGGAAAATGTCCCCGATTTTGGATTGACCGACCTCCTTGGGTTCGGTTATGAATCCGGGGTTGACATCACTTGGGGGCATTTGATCACCGCTGATCAGATCATTTTAACAAATCTGTTGTTCAAAGGCCAACAATGGCCATCGTTCGCGCGGTTTTGTTGGGTGCATCTTCCCTTTTTGGTGCATGTATCTCTGCTGTGTTTCATTTTTTATTGTTTTGTTTTGTTTCATGTGAAAAACATCGTAATTATATGTAATTATGTTCTTCCAAAAACCAATTGTTGAAAGGCTTAAACCTCATTTTAACTTTAAGATTGCCATACTTTTTGGGGCTAGCTATTTCATGTTGGGCAACCATAACGTTTTTTTTTAACTCCCAGTTTAGCCTTCAGCTTGGCTGAGGCCCAACCTGCTGAGAAAAAAGGCAGGGCGAACGTGCTTGAATTCTCTGTATTTTTCTAACCTGAACCCAGTGACGTTCATGTTCCTTCGGCTGGGTTTCCAGGGATACTGTAATCTCTATGAAACCATGGTGGCCTTGCTGAATGGATAGTTCACATTCGGCCAGCTTTAGGGTCTCAGGCAGCAAACGCAATTCATGGGTTGACTGTTTTCTTTTTGGTCTCTGACCATTCAACCACCAGTTTATCAATTTTTCAAACCCTGCTTTCGAATCCCGCCAAATCTGGCATGGAACCATATGGAACCCCTTCGTATTTGGTGTTTTCGATCCCTATTTTTTCTTGAATCATAGTTTGATCTCCCAAGTTTTTTTTGGTTCTCATGATTTCATATCCCAACTTTTGATGGTTGAACCATTCAATGGATTGGTTTAAGGGAACGACAGGAACCCTCCCCATTTTTATGGGGAAATCCATGGTTTCCTGCCGATTTCCTCTCTCCAACACCTTCACCCCATCACAGGCGACGGTGTCGATGCCTCATTCCTTCGCGGCCTACACGTTGACTTCGAACTTCGATGACTTGCAGGTAACGGAAACCTGGGAATGATGGGGAACACATCATGGAACTACCATCCTTTTCCAAGCCGACTGTCGATCCTTTTTTTTTAAATGTTTTCAAGACTTAAGCCATAAAGAATTGACAGTGTTTTTTTTAATCAAGGACACATGGGGGTTTCAATGCATTGAAACAGACTTTAAATCACATCAGGCCGCTGCACCTGAAGTCTTTCATCAAGTGACCTACAATGTGCTTCCCCAGAAATTGTTAGGTAACTTGGGAGCCATGTTTCTAAGGCGAATGGATAGGTTTTATGGGGAATATATAAGTTAATAGGGAGCAATTTACTGGGAACACCACCTTGGAAATAGTTGCTGGAGTTGTTTTTGTTTGGCCCTTAAAGGTATTGAAAGAGCAGGAAACACATGAACAAAGGTGCCCACATTTGTAATTACCTCGTTGAAATGAACGAGCTTGCAGAGCGTAGGGTCAAGACATTTCAAGACTCGCCAACGCAAAAGCACAATCGAATTGGATTTTGAAGGAGAACGCACAGACTGCAACTGATCAGTCCGTTGGTTCGATCATTTAATGCTGGTTCCGTAGCGAGTGCTGAAACCACAAAAGTGACACAATTTTAAGACATGTCAGATATGTCAGTAGCTGCCAACTTTTCATAATCATAAACCAGCACAGGGCTTTCCAAGAAGAACTCTTCCAGGAGAGATGATGTTTTCTTATCATGACTGCATACAATTTCCAGGTTTACACCTGTTCACTACGACCACTCAGCATCAACTACTATATATTAAGAAACAAGTTGCGACAGAACATCGATCTCCATTTATCTATCTGCTTGTCTGTGTCTCTGTCTCTGTCTCTGTCTGTTTCTATCTCTATCTCTATCTCTATCTCTATCTCTATCTCTATCTCTATCTCTATCTCTATCTCTATCTCTATCTCTATCTATCTATCTATCTATCTCTATATATATACATATCACATATCCATCTATACGTCTATCTGTCCATCTATCTATCCATATATGTTCTTCTCTTCTCTTCTCTTCTCTTCTCTTCTCTTCTCTTCTCTTCTCTTCTCTTCTCTTCTCTTCTCTTCTCTTCTCGTTTGTTTTATACCATCTACAGATCTATAAGATCTATATATCTATCCAATCAATCAAATCTAATCTGGTCCATTCCAGGCTAATCTAATCGTATCCTATCCTATCTATATCTATATCAATATCTATAGCATTCTATAGCATTCTATATCTAATATCTCATATCTAATGTCTAATATCTAACACCTAACATCTAATAAATTGATGTCCAAAATGAATATCTACACCATATCCACATATATATATATATTATATATCATCAGCAAAGTAGAAAGACTCAGATCCGCCTGAAATCCACCGTTTTCCAGGCCGGACTGGAGGCGTCGCCTTTGTACCTGGAGGCCAAAGCTGGACATGGGGATGTTCTAATTGGGATTTAAGCGACAAAGCTGGAGATGAGATTGATGTCTAATAGTATATATATACATATAATTGGGATATAAGTTGGACATATTTTTTGGGGATCTATATTTTTTGGGGATCTATATATAGGGATATGATATTGGGATTCCCAATGGTATATATGCTTTCTATCCCAATACTTGTAAAATGTGTTGCGTGCAATTTAAGCTTGCTTCAGGAAACACACTCTCGCTGTGGAATTCCATAGGATTGTCTGGATTTTTTTTTCTACCTCCATGTTGGATTTTCCATCCCCGGTATTTTGGTTTTTTGAAATCCCTATCTTTGGGTAAGAATCATTGTTTCCGATGTTCCCTTGAACCAATCCATACCAAGCATAAATTTGCTCGGTGGATCATGAATCCATATTAATGAATCCTCCTGCAACATTGGACCCCAAACTGAATGAACCCGCGCCGAGAGGTTCTGCGCTGGTATGGAAGCTTTAGGTCCTTCGATACATGAATTGACACGTCAGTTTTTAGCTAAATATGGCTTTTTAGTGTTTGTGCTACAGTGGTTACATGTTGCTAGATTTCCCATGGAGCATGTAGGCAATGACGTGGTTGTATTCCAATGTACTATAGACGGTGGCTACTATCTTCAACACAGGTGTGGCATCGAGATTTGTACCGGAAGGACCGGAAGGGGGGACTGCTGAAAGAACCGCTTCTGCATGGTGCAGAGTGAAACGATACTTCAAGCGAGACCCATTGCGAATCTTGCGAAACATAGTGATGATTATAGGAGGCATATCACTATGGCATATCATGATTATAGGAGGCATACTATAATATTATCATCGATGGTATGCTGACACTTCCTATTCCATTGATAGTATTGGCCAGTCGTTTTCCTTATGGTCGAATCCTAAACAAGTGCCCGTCACATTCCCAATTCATGGAGGTCCAACCCCAAAATTTGGTGCAGCTATACCATGCGCTTCATGTATGGGATATTTGTTTAACATTTACCCTCAAAATGACCCAGATGGAGCTAACTCTACCATTCAGCATATGGAGGACAAAAAAACATCATTTATATAGTATTTTATATAGTATTTATATAGTATTTGAGACTCATGGTGACTTGGGGATCCCCATTTCAAGAAACCCGCCATAATTGCAGGACAGCGTGGTGGGCATCGCCGAGGCAGATCTGAGCATTGGTGCCCAAGTTTTGGAGATGTGGCGGGAAAATCCATCTTTATTACATGGAAAAATGGTGGTTTAATGGTGGTTTAATGGTGGTTTAATGGGGTTTAACCAACAAAAATATGGTGATTTTAATGGTGATTTTAATGGGATTTAGCCTCTGGTGATGTTTTTTTTCCAGCTATATAAACTATAAACCTCCATGGCTAGTGCGGATTTCAGCCATGTTTGATCACACCTCAGGGTATATGGGGAATATTGGAGAATATACAAGGATGTCTTATGATATCTATGGTTGACAAAGCCAGATTTGGCGGTTGATAATTGTTACTATATGATCTATATGTACCAAAAATTATGAAGTTCCAAAATTGTCAAGAACGGATTTTTGGATGCGGGGATGGGCAAAAGGATTTTTTTTCAATCTGCGGAAGGGGTCAGATGATGCTAAACCATTGGATGTTGGGGGCACTGATCCCACATGATCCGATACGGCTGTTGGGTCAAAAACAGCAGGAGATTCACATGCCAATATCCCAATAGCGTTTTGGTGATTTTCATTAGGCTACCAGAGTTTTGATCCATAGAAAAATCAGGGCAAAGCTAGGTGAATATTTGTTGTCACCAGCGATGTTGTTACAGTATTACTGTAAGTATCTAATCCAAAACCAAATTCCAAGTGATATGCTGTTGCGCTGTTGATCTTGATCTCAAAACCCTGAAAACTGCAGCACGTTTTTCGGCTCGCCCCGATTAAATTGTAGGACGCAGCCGCTTTGTTCGGGTAATGGATGACGAAGACATCGAAGAGACCGATTTCATCGAGGCTGGAGAAGGTTGAAACTCCGATGGATCAGAGAGTTTTTGGGAAATTTTGGGAACACAATTCCAAAGAGTTCCATTTTGATATCGTCATTATTCGTGATTCTCCAATTTCTGAATAGGAAGTAACCCTGAAGTAACCCTGTCCGCTAGTCTGAAAGTGTTTTTTCACAAAAATCCCAAAAAGAACATTGATCATCAAAGCCATATATCATGTGTTTATCATGTTTTCCACGTGTTAGGATTTTCATGGCAAAAACACGTGTTTTTTATCAACACCGCAGGACGTGGAGGAAGACCAGGAGGAGGACAACAGTCCGGACCGTTCAGTGCCGGAAGGACGTGTCATCCGGTGGTGGAGAGGTTCCAGGTGTTTTTTATTCCATATTTTTTTACCATCTGGTTATGACTAACAGATCGCCATGGAAAGATCCACCATTTTTAATAGGTAAACCATCGATTTCTATGGGCCATTTCCCATGGCTATGTTAAATAACCACAGGGTAACTGAGAAACATCATTGTAAGATGAATCATTCTAAACTGCTCGGTTCAAGGATTACAACTCACATGGAAAAAGCATTGAACCATCTTGTTCAACATGTTTCAACCATAAAAATGGGATGACATGGGATGACAATCCCCAATGACGAGCATTTTTTCAGAGGTTGAAACCACCAACCACATCCAACCACTGTATAAATCATGTCTGCAACTGGAGGGTTTGGTGATTTTGCTCTTGCCGGGTTTGACCACAGTTATCCCTGAAATCGATGGAGTGATGGCATGTAAAAACCCCAACCGGAATCATTCAGTGAGGTAGGCATGCCAAATGCGGATCGATCAGATCAGTAAGGATCTATATAAATACTTTAGGGTGATTCAATTCAAACGCTGCTCACAAGATCTCACAACTAGTTGCACCAAAGTGTACTCTGAATCGATAAGAATAGTTGAACACTACCTCAAATAACTAGATCCATAGGAAGCAGCACCCAATTGCCATGAGGGTTCGAAACACTCACACAATCTCACACAGGCTGGTGATGTAGACAGCTTTTTAAGCCTGCATTTTGCAACAAACACGTTTGTTTGAGCATGACTTAAGAAATCACTGAATGCATCACTGCTAAAAGCTAATTGCTAGACTTGTTTTTTTCCTCAAAACATAGATGAAACTAACCCATACATGTCCATACATAACTTGATTCTAAACCTTCATACCTTCATTATCCTTCATTCATTCAATTCCAGCCCGAAAAAGGCTACTAACTGTTTTGCTTCCAAAGCTTGCCATGCCGCAATGAGGAGCCAATGAGCTGGAGGAGGAGGAGGAGGAGGAGGTAGTAGAAGCAGATGCGGCTTTGGAGAAGTACAAGGCTCCTCAGTGAGATTTCAGCATGTAGTTCATGCCTTTCAGCGACCAGTAGATAATTTTTTTCATAGGGATGTAGTCCGGAAAAAATCTGATGAGTTGATGATGGTTGACAGGGGTTGGTAACTGTCCCATTTTGGATATATTGGACATCACCAACCATAGTAGCCATTTGGTTGACCATATACCATTCATGGTTGGGTGATGTGACCCATGGGGACATCAGTCATGACCCATGGATGATGATGGTTGATGGTTGGTTGGTGAGCGGATATTTTTCTACCTGATTCTACCTGGTTGGACCATAGTCAAGCACAAGCCACTACTTACATGTACCTCCTAGCTAAGCCATGATTCTTTCACATCTTGTAAACTCTGGTAATTCCCGGTATTTATTATGAGTTAAATCAGGTTACACATGTTCACAAACAATTTTGAGTGTTCATTCAACCGCCAATGAAGTTGCGGTACAGCGAAACAGGAAGCCACGCTAGGTTTGCTTCGATGAGAGCCTGGACAAAGTGGAATTTCCTGCTGACACAGTTGCTTGGATCGGTTTCAATCAATGAGAAACTACCCTCTGGTAAATAAACATAGACCCTGAAAATCACCAATTTTCAATGGAAACTAGTCTTCCAACCCCTATCTGCCAGGGTCTATGTTAATTTACCAGAGGCTATGTGTTTTTTTTCCCCCCTGATGGTTTTTACATGTTTTTACCATATTTTTCTGGGTTTCCTACAGGTGTTCCCAGCATATCCTGGGACATTGAAGTTCCACGATTTGACACATATTTTTTCTGGCATTTTTTCCATTCAAAAAATCCACCAGAACGGGGGCATCCCAAGTGAAAATCCAAGAGTGAGTCGGGTAGCTGCTGGTATTCCTGACGCTGGGACATCCCAACTTCTTGTGGAAAATAATGGAGGTCCATGTACAAATGGAGGATTTTCCATGATTTTAAGTTCTCCAGATCTGCACTCCTAGACTACCCACGGGTAGAATGATCCTGGAGATGCTGAAGGTACTTCCCCGAGTTTTGTTGGAAATGGTCCCTTTGATATTGTACTCCAGCCGAGGCAAAATGAGGTGCAGAAACCACCAACTGGACCAGTTCTTTGTTTACCCCTTGGATAAATCATGATAAATCCACGAAGACTGGGACATCTACTCGGGAGAGTTTCCAGGTTCCACTCATTTTGGCCAATCATCAAAAACTATGCCATTGAATTGCTGCATGTTGAGCCCCTCAGGTGGCTGAAGTACAACAGACTTGGCAAGCCTTCTTGGCCCACGCAGCTTCACAAGAAGCTGTCTCTTGGTGCACGTTGGAGCGCGGGCGTTTCGGGCCCACAATGGCTCATTCCCAGGGGTGGAGAAACTACGACCCATCGGTTTGATGATGAATAAAGGGACCAGGGAAGATGAGATGGACCAACTCAGAATAGACCATGTTTGAGGGTTTGATTGATTTGTGCACTTTTTTTTTCCAAATATCTCTTATGACCTCACTTTGGGTCGGTCAAAGTCACAAAAAAGAACATACTTTCAGTGGTAAAACCTCATGTTTAGCACCCCCATTAACAAACACAAGTGGTATATGTAAAACCCCAGGAACCACCAGCCCAAGCATCAATCCTGTGGCCCAAGGCGGGCGAGCTGCTTTTTAATGCTTGGTGGGAAGCTGCCCCAAGCTTGCACAGCACCTTGGTGCACCCCGGCCCCATGTCACCTTCGAAGGGGCCATGCAAATCCGTGGAAATGCCCCAAGCAAAAACTGTCTTTGCTTGGTGGTTTCAACGACTTGTCCGATTTTTTTGGTGATGTTTCAAGCATTTTTGAGATTATGATCCCACATTATATACCCATACATATTATATATATATTATATTTATTATATATGATATATGTATATACACCGTATTTTTGGGTGGTGGATTTTCAAACTCCAGGTGAATTGCTTCGGGCTTCTCTCTGTGTGGCTTTGTGTGAAAGTGGGGATACCATTCAGCATATTTTCACAGAAACCCATCTCTTTTTGCTATCTCTATGACTGGATTGAGAAGCTCCAAGATGACTGGATCGCAGCTAAGCTGTGATGAAGACCACTGGGGCTGCATTTTTAGACCCCCCATGTATGGAAACCCCTGATTGGCCATTAGAAACAGCAACTCTTCATATTGACAAAGCCGAATGAAACAACACATGGGTGTTATCCAGCACTCATTCCGGTGAATGATTGGTCATGGTTTTTTCAAGTTGCGGTGGCTAAAACCTTTGTGGACACTCGCAGACTGATCAGTGATAGTTTATGGGAAACCATGGGTTTTCCTGTGAACATTGGAGGGCAAAGCCCAACACTCAAAGCCGGGGTACCCAAAGATGGATAGTTTATAAAAATCCTATTAAAATGGATAGTTTGTAGGGGCTACTGTCATTTTGGGAAACCTCCAATTCTCACTAGGTTTTGTTCCCGGTATATAGACATTTTCAATTTCGTATCCCTGAGGTGCCTTTGTGTCTCCTCAGAAAGTTCTTCATTTGCGACTCTTCTTGGGCTTCAACGCTGCGCCTTGACTCTGGCTATGGCGTCCAAACATTGCCAGGCTCCGTAAACCTGGGGTAAAGCACGTTACAAAAACACCCCAAGATGGGCTTTTTTTCGGGATTTTCTTTCATGCTGTAGTTACTGTACACTGTAGTTTACCCCGATAATTGTGGTGATCAGGAAAACCCTTCAGTTTCACGACTTTCTCTGGGAAGATGAGGATCCCTTAAAGTGATTCAGTTACCCCTTGGGGTAATGGTGGAAGATCACTACAAAATGGTAGGTGGAATGAGTCATTTCACTCCCAAATGGTTGACTTTCCATATCAATGGCGATCAAACAGAGTCCAGTTCCAAGAGCCCAAGAAGCGGGCATTCAAACAGACGAGGCTTGGCGGCTTGACCACGAGACCACGGTAGTTAGCTGGACTGGTATGAGGTTTAAAACAAGCTACAAGGCACTTGAACAGTTGCTGTTTTTTCGATTTGATTAGTGTTTCAACAGTCAGCCTCGAAGCACAACACATGAGAGATCAGAATAGACTAACATATAATAACAATGCTGGCAGAGCATGGGTATGCCCAGGCAGTAGATTGCCTCATGACACGGACTGTATGAGGAAGGTCGCCCCCATTCTTCTTGGGGAAAACGTCCCCGACTGCAACAGTTGCCAACTGCAGACTGTTTGCCATCCCCGAAAGAATTGGCCATGGGTCAACATGTGGATGCCAAATATACCAACGAGATCCACGGAGAGTATCACCTAAGATGGATAGGTGGTTATAGATGAACATTTCACTAAGCTCTTCAATTTGTTCATGCCACAGCTACAGGGTATGGAGTCATTGGCAGCAGTGACGTAGATAGCAAGCCCCCATTGTGTACAACCGTTGCAACCAATACATAAGTAATCCAGATGTGTCAGAACCAACAATAAAGATGAATAAAGCACAACGAGTCCATATGGTTGATATTGTTTAGTGTTTATTAATTTACAACACCCTGTGCAGCACTGTGCACATATTTCATCATATTTCTGGTTCTTTATTCGGCTTGCCGAGTAAATGATGCTCAAGTTACTGGCCCCAAGTGTCGTCACCATAGCCACATACGACCAGTTTCCCATACCAGTTGTTACGCGTTGCCATTTAGGAATGGGACGTTCACCCAATTTTTTTTACGTGGGTGTGTAAGAATTTACATGAAATTGCCAAGTGTTTGCCATTGCTAATCCGATGCTCACTGGTTACTCTTCGCCTCAGGTAGTTGCTAACCTGGGCAATCCGTCTGCATTGAAGACACTTGGAAGAAGTAGGAGGTCATAGATGGTTGATGATCCCCTTCCTAAATAAAAGCATCGTTTTGTCTGAACATAGGTACCCGAATTCCACATATACTATATTATACTATATTATACCCCATGTTTGGGCAAATCCACTTGGGGATTAAATTAAGACGAGTGGGGTGGGATGGTGGAACCTCCTTTAGTCTTGCTTCGCCTTAGCCTTCGGGCGTGTGCCTGACCTCCGTGCATCAAAGTCTATCATTTGAATTGATCTTGTCAATTTGCACCCCAAATTGTAGATATATACTGATACCCAACATTACCCAACCGATACCAAAAAGTAACGATTTTGTTTTGGTGACAGGGCGTTTGCAACTTGGTCTCATTCAATCAGGCAGTCAATCAGTCACTCAATGATGCGGCGTTGGGTTCAACGAAATGTGTGGCATTCATACTACCTGCTGTTCATCTCCGCTGCTGATTTTACGTTGTTTTTCAACGCTTTTATTGTGATTACCAGCGGTATTGAAAAAACCTCCACAAGCGATTCTTAGGGAACTCACAGTTTCATGATGGCTTAGATGGTTGTGCTTATGTAAAACATTGTAGAACAGGGGACAACACGTAGCTATTCATTTCGCAGGACTGGTAGCATCAACCATTGCTGATTGTATCCCCATTGATTGCTGCTTGAATTGCCTATTTCAGAGACCATCCCAATACCTGATTTCCTGTACCATTCATGTACCAGTAGTACCGCGCAAGGCGGTGGCGGAAGTTTCAAGGATAGGACTGACACTATAGGAGAGGTGAGTTGTTGTGATGCTGCATGGATGGCAGAGCGAATCCACTGATGGACCGAAAGGTGGTTGGAGTTGTGCTTTTTGGAGTGGTTGCAATGGTTGTAGTGGTCACCTCACTCACAACTCCTGGATGTAGTGTGGTGTAGTGCAGTAGTTGTAGTTGTAGTTGTAGTTTGTAGTAGTAGGTGTTGTTGTTGTTGTGGTTGCGGTTGTGGTTGTTGTTTGGTTGTTTGGTTGTTTGTGGCATGCGGCTGATACGGCGCCCTTGGAAGGGTTGCCAATTTTGAGATGTGCCATTTACGATCCCTTGGAAGGGTTGCAAATTTTGAAAATGAGGCTTGCGGAAATGGGGGTATAGGATTTGATTTTTTTGAGTTTTTAACATGTTGCACATGCTGTCGTATGATCATTAGGGGGGGTGGGGGTGGGGGG
>Ga0126342_10001604_pt1 | contig 32480 bp, 24 predicted proteins | sample Cyp1metagenome_FD_92528 | JGI IMG/M metagenome (GOLD analysis project Ga0126342, IMG submission 92528) | Coral microbial communities from Lord Howe Island, Old Settlement Bay, Australia - Cyphastrea 1 metagenome | ecosystem: Host-associated > Invertebrates > Cnidaria > Coral ...
GCTTGGCAGGGTCACTTGTTCGAGACTCTGGTTGAAGCCGTTCCCAAATGTCAAGCTCTGAAGATTGCTTGGCAGGGTCACTTGTTCGAGACTCTGGTTGAAGCCGTTCCCAAATGTCAAGCTCTGAAGATTGCCTGGCAGGGTCACTTGTTCGAGACTCTGGTTGAAGCCGTTCCCAAATGTCAAGCTCCGGAGATTGCTTGGCAGGGTCACTTGTTCGAGACTCTGGTTGAAGCAGCCCCCAAATGTCAGATGTTGGAGGCTTTTTGGCAGGAACTGCAAACATGTGGCACTTGTTACACCTTTGATCCGTACAACACCTTCTAGAGCATCGTGTGCCCCAGGAAGCGAGGAACCTTGGACGGAACGCCATGCAGCATATAGATCTGTGGGAAGCAAAGTGCAAGAAAGTGTTACCGCATTGCCCACAATGCCCTGCTTTTGCAATGTTTGGTGGAGCAGCAGCTTGGAGTCAAGGTGATACAGGGTGGGCTTTCCACCTTTCTTTGGTGGAAGGTGCTTCGAAACCATCTGGTACACTTCCCAGCCCGTATGGGAAGGACTGAGCTTCAACATGCATCCCTCACCATTCAAGAAGTGTACTTGAATATCAATTACATCAGAGGCACTGCTTGGCTCTGCATAACCCGAAGAGCTGCTGGGCATCGATCGTATGAAGTGCTCATGACACCGGGCGCAAAGCCGGCAACCATCAAACCCTCATTGCGCGAAAAAAAAATCTTGAAGTCGAGTGATGGCATTTTGTTAGATATTTGGCATGGAAATTGCTACTTTCGCTTTGAAAGGCAATAGATGAGACAAAACACATAAAACACCCAGATGGTATCACCATATTCATCCCCGTGGCGGGGCCGAAACTGCCTGGAACCAACTCACTGCAGTGATGTCTTCGGGATCAACTGTTCGCTGTTGGAAATGGGTTCAGGTTCACCAACAGCTGCAATAGCTCCATGTTTCTTGTACCCATGTAGCCTGGATTTTGACTGATTTTGATGATTATCATCCCACGTTAACTGTTGGTGGTTTCAACTCATGAAAAATGAAAACGCCATTGGGAATCATCATGCCTGTGGTTGAACATAGAACATATTTGAAACCACCAACTAGTTGCAGTGAAGCCAACACAAAAACGAGCTGGAAAGGAGGCAAGGCCCAGCATGTTCAAGAAACCATGGCCTATTTCAAACTTTCCTGACATTCCGTCCAGTTCCAGGAACACATTTTAAATGGTAACCAATCCTCCAATCTTAGATGCTCAAATCATACCCGCTAAACTCAAGGTACACCTCATACCAATATATCGATTCCGGAGTTTCAAACCCTTGGTTCATAAAGATCAAGGAGCTTAGCTTCTTAAATGGTACTCCCCATACTCCCCAATGATCAACAGCCTAGGGCATAGAGTATACAACTCATCTTCAAACTACATCCCTACCTATGTATGTAAAGGCTACTGCGCTACCTCTATCTATCTGATCTGATCTGATCTGATCTGATCTGATCTGATCTGATCTGATCTATCTGATCTATCTGATCTATCTGATCTATCTGATCTATCTGATCGATCTGATCGATCTGATCTATCTGATCTATCTGATCTATCTAATCTAATCTAATCTAATCTAATCTATTTCGTCTATCTAATCTATCTGATCTATCTTATCTATCTTATCTATCTTATCTAATCTATCTAAGCTATCTAATCTATCTAATCTATCTAATCTATCTAATCTATCTATTCTAATCTAATCTAATCTAATCTACTCCAATCTAATCTAATCTATTTATCCAATCTAATCTAATCTAGTCTAGTCTAGTCAAATCTAATATGATCTAATCTAATCTAATCTATCTGATCTGATCTGATCTGATCTGATCTGATCTGATCTGATCTGATCTGATCTGATCTGATCTGATCTATCTGATCTGATCTGATCTGATCTTGATCTGATCTATCTGATCTGATCTGATCTGATCTTGATCTGATCTATCTGATCTGATCTGATCTGATCTATCTGATCTATCTTATCTATCTGATCTATCTGATCTATCTGATCTATCTGATCTATCTGATCTATCTGATCTATCTGATCTATCTGATCTATCTGATCTATCTAATCTATCTAATCTATCTAATCTATCTAATCTATCTAATCTACATCTAATCCTATTTCTAACCTATATCTAATCCTATGTCTAACCTATATCTAATCTATCTAATCTATCTAATCTATTTAATCTATCTAATCTATCTAATCTATCTAATCTATCTAATCTATCTAATCTATCTATCCAATCTAATCTAATCTATCTATCCAATCTAATCTAATCTAATCTAATCTAATCTATCTATCTATCTATCTATCATTGATCTATGATTCATAGTTTCCTGTCCATTCATGAATGGTTGGTATATCCATTTCTTCGATCCTGGGGCCTCCGACTCTCAACTAACCTGGCTCCAGGGGCCAAGACCACCAAAACCAGGCTGTTGACCCAGGCTGTTGGCAACCACCCAAACAGATTCAAACAATCTTTGAACACCATGGAAACTGTGGGAATAACTTTGGAATAACATGATCTATTGTACTATTCTGAAAATACTGTTGGACATCTTGTTTGAGGCCCCTATATTGGTAGTCCCAAGTCACACAACGTCCCTAGGAAAACTGGTTGGTGCTTCCAGAAACAACCAATCAAACGAATGACAATGTAACCTTTGATACTGGTTGGTGGTTGAGACAGCCTCTGAAAATACGAAAGTCATTGCGGATCTTCCTACCTTTTTTTTGTTGAAAACTAAAAATCATGAAACCACCAACAGGTTAAAAGAAGTCATGCGCCTCAAGATTGGCATTAAAAATTAAATAGTATCCATTTAGAGTCTAGTTATGCGTGTATCTTTTTTTGTCACGGTTCAGACTTGTCATTGATTACTCTGCAGTAGTCATGGGCGCCGTTTACAGTGCAGTCATGTAGCGACAGGATGCAATAAGAGGCCCGAGTGAATCGGTGGGATGCAGTGAAATATCGTGGTATTACAATGTGAGGCCCCCCCAGTTATAAGTTGGTTTATAAGCCCCAGTAACTATAGTTATAAGTACCATAAACCATAGGTATTGGAGTTATAAACCAACTTAGATATCTTGGGGGCCTCACATTGTAGGGTTGGTTAACGTTATTGGTTTACCACATCAAAAAGCGGTACTGAATGGGAATATGAATCATCACCGCATTCATGTGGTTTTTCATAGTGGGATCATATTATGATACTGGTTTTTTTGTGGTCGGTAATGGGAATAATCGTGGGATAATGATAAATATGATCATGATAGTGGGATCCCTATGGATCCACAGTCTGAGAAGGTGCGGCTGACCTGCTTGACCCCCTTTTTTCATACAGTGGTACTTCCTAAGAAGGCACTTGGTGGATCCATAGTGGTTGATAATGTTGTGGGACTTAAGAAACAAACAGTGGGCTGATTGTATCTGATTATACTAATGGCTGGTTGGTGGTTGACCTACCCCTCTGAAAAATATGAGTTCGTCAAAAGGAATGATGAAATTCCCAATATATGGGAAAATAAAACATGTTCCAAACCACCAACCAGATGGGATCCAGATGGGATAAATGGATAATCATGTTCTGAAGCCAATGCCATACACCATATACACCATCCCAGTAACCAACCGTGGGTGTCATGATTTTTACATCATCCCGATTCTAGGGGTATACCCAATTCAGAAATCTATAGTGGGGGCAGTTTATGGCATGGGTTTACCACATTAATGTCAGTGGTGCTCGCATATCTCTAAGTCGCCAGGCATTCTTGAAGAGGTGAATTGGCTACATCAAGTTCTACAGTTTATACACATAACCAGAGATATGAAGAGGTAAAATATGGTTTTCCATCACCCATGTTCATTGATTCACTTTCCCCATTTCTGGCAATCAGTTGCACACAATACAAGTACTATACTAATTGGTGGTATACCTTACCCTCTGAAAAATATGAAAGTCAGATTGGATCATCATCCCAACTAATGGGGAAAACAAACCACCAACCAGGATAGTTTTTTTTTTCGGCAACCCTAGGCGGATGAACCGTGCCTGTGACCCACATGAGCGCGCCCGCACGGCGGCCGCGGGCGTTTTTTGGGCCCCTTTTGGAAGGAAATGCTGATGAAAATACCACGGCGAGATACGGCGATCGTTGTCCCCCGGTCAACTCACAGTGTGCGAACTGGAACATGGCTATAGAAAGTTCGTTGATGTACCCATTGAATATTATGGTGGATCTTTCCATAGTTATGTAAACGTTTACCAGAGGGTAATATCATGTATCATGTTAACATTTAATTGTTTCAGAAACGTATGATCGAAAACATATGAAAACCCAATGGTGGATCGCAAATGATAGACTTTGACAATGCAGGTTCATATTGGGATTGTTTCGAAAAAAAATTATGGACTACATATCACTTTTGTCGTTTAGGGACACATCATTTACATATTCATGATACATGGGAAGGGTGCACTCCTGTGTTTTCATCAACCAGGAAGAGGACATCGGTGACCAACCAAGAAATCCCGAGATCGTCCTTGTGATTCCTGAGGAACAAACGGTGTTGTAAGTTTCCGGTCAAACATTGCAATGGAAAATAAAAGCATGTCTAAAATATTTATGGAATATGTTTTTTGTACATTTTTTTTGTACACTTTGTAATGTTTATCATAAAAATGGACAAATACCCTCTGGTAATTCAACATAGCTATTGAAAATCACCATTCTTAATGGGAAAATCCACTATTTCTATGGTCATTTTCAATAGCTACGTTAGTCATTACCAGAGGCTAGTTGTACTACATCTATAATAGTGCCAATTTATAACATGTGGAGGTCTCAGCCAATTTTCCATGATGACAGAGGGCTGGGATTTTTGCACAACTGGGGAGGATTCGGGATGATCCAGCCACCCAAAAAACCCATGGAAGAAGTAGATCATAAATGACCTGAAGAAGATCATTACCCTCTGGTTATGTCAAAATAGCTATTGAAAATAGCCATTTATAGTTGATTTACCCCATTAAACATGGTGATTGTCCATAGTTATGTGAGTTTACCAGAGGGTAAGTGAACTGCACCAACATTTTCAGAAGATCATTACTGATAAATTTTCTCACAAATCATGAATAAGTAGATCATGAATGACTTGCACCAACCATGTTATGTGGCGTTGTCCGAAAATGGGGCGACCCATTTTTGTCCACTGGTTTGTCTCCAAACCCCCAGGTGATTTTGTCTGGTTCTGTGTTGAAGGACCAATTCTTGCAATTTAGGGTTCAATCGCAGAATCAATCTATCCTGGTTGGTGGTTTCAACCCCTCTGAAAAATATGAAAGTCAGTTGGGATGATGAAATTCCCAATATATGGGAAAAAACATGTTCCAAACCACCAACCAGTATCTACTCAATGTATACACATACAAATCCGGGAAGGGACACGGAATATGTTTGTACCACCATGACAAGACTTGGTCCGAAGTTTTCAAGGCATCACGAAAGCTCCAAACAAACTACTGCAACAGGAATTGATCGTTCGGATAATAATTTCCCCAGATAATCAGATAAGAAGAAATGTAGACGTCTTTATAATAGTAAGAGTATGTAAGAGTAGTGGCACAGTGGGCATTCCCACTTGGATCGCCGTCGGCAGCTTGGTAGCTTAGCATAACCCGGTAGGAAACCCTGTCTCTACACAGTCAATCTGGGGGGTCTCATCGGGCACTTCCTGCGGATCTCCAGTTTTGTGCATTGTGTACCTCACCAGTGGCAATTTCTATGGACGGACTACAAAACATATCTGACACGTACAAAGGTCAAGCCATACATGTTTTCCCCGGGGTCATTCCAAGTGCCGTACAAGCCTTGAATAATCTTATTATGATATATGCATATATATATATATACATATGCACTGTTTAAATTTAAGAGACAAACGTAAGTTGCTCTTGTTTTTGGATGTCTCTGCAGATTTCTGATCTTGAGCTAGCAACACACACGTCAAACAATATCCTTAAATGCGGATGGAAGCGATCCATGAGGAACCTCATCTTCCCAACCTTTCCGACCTTTCAGTGAACGTTCAAGGAGCAACCCGTTTGACCCAAAAGGTAATGGCAGAGAACGCCAACATGGGGTAACATCATCTTTTTTTCGGAGTGTGAATTGAGGGTCTACATAGGTCATACTTGGGATGGGTGCAGTTCGACTTGATTTTATTGAATATATATATATGGCCAGAATGACAGGGGCTATATCATACATATCATATATATATATATATGTATATCCCAACTGGTGAGAGTGATTACCATACATAATATATATATATAGCTATATTAATAATGAATGCGCTTTTTTTTCCCCCAAGTATTCCCAACAGCCACTGTGAGATCTCCCCATCTTTCTTGGCTGAATGGTCATCCGTTTAAGATGCAGCAAGCAAATGGGATCTTGATAAATAAACATGAATACAGACGAAATCTACCAGTGATTATAAGAATAATAGTGGTTAATAGTGGTTAATAGTGGTTAATGATCCGGTTAATAGTGGTTGATAATGGTTGATAATAGTTGCTATGGTTAATAATTGACAATGTATATAATTATATATTATATATGTACAAATTCTATACATCGACCCAAGTGTTTGGAGGTTTGTGAGTCTTTTTTAGGTTGCTGCCAAACACTTATTGCTGAGCAAAGATTCTCCTGGCAGCTCCAGTTTCTTCTGAACCATGGGTATGGCTCAAAGAGGCGCCAGAAGTCTTGTCATTTCCAGTACTGAACCATCCAAATGTGAGATAACAATCCGAATTTTGACTTCATCCATATAGTTATTATATGTTATCATGAAGTTGTATCATGTTGTATCTATGCCAATCTATGCCATGTCTTTCAAGAACGACTTTTGATCCCAGCATGGTGGCAGCATTGGAGAGCCGGAAAAAACCATCCCGGAACGATGTGCTGGATCAGGATCCCATGACGAAATGATCTGGTTACCGTGGTATTCATATGCTTATAATAGTGATTAATAGTGGTTAATAGTGATGAATACCTGATCTAATGAAACATATACAGTCAACTGTATCTGGTTGGTGGTTGGTTGAGCCTATTTTTCTGAAAAATGATGGACGAATCGTATGACGAATCGTCAGTTGGGATGATTTTTCATTCCCTTTTCTGAATGGAAAGTCATAAAACATGTTCCAAACCACCAACCAGATATATCATTAACCACTATTAACCACTATTAACCACTGTTAACCACTATTAACCACTGTTAACCACTATTAACCACTATTAACATCTATTAACCACTATTATGTGACTATTTGACATGGATCTGGAAAGTCATAATCCAGCCATGTTCCAAAGCACCAATTTACGTCATGGCCTCAGTGGTGGACATGCCATGGAAAGCCCAACCCAAATCGTATCGATCTGCCATGAAAACAAACGTAGATTGTGAAGGTAAGCACATCAAATGAAACTACACCCTAGTTTGGTATGCCATGGTATACGCCGGAGATCCAGATACAGTACTTGGGGTAACCCAATTGGAAAATGGTGATCATAACCCAGGTTACCCTCTGGTAAACGTTTACATAACTATGAAAAATCACCATTTTTAATGGGTAAATCCACGATTTCTATATGGCCATTTTCAATAGCAAACTGTGAGTTTACCAGAGGTTAATGACAACAAAATATATCCTACTAATCTAGCTTGGGTGGGACCCGCACATCCCACTACCCACATCCTCAGCTTCGAGACTCTTTCCAGCGCTGCCTTTTTCTGCTCTTCGCAGTTGAGTCCTACTAACCTACTAACAACGCAACGGCCTACGCACGAGCCTGATCAAGCACCTGATCCTTGTCAAGAAGGCTGCAGCACTGCTGAAACGACTCGAAAATGGAGACTGATCGTAAGAAGAGATAAATTTGAATCCTCTGAAAACAACAGGAAGTCCAAAAAAACAAACGGACGATCTCGTATGCCGTTGTAGCGGTTGAAAGATGAGAAACCCAGCTTTGGGGTAAGCCTTGATTTTTTAAGACATCCACAGGACTGGTGGTCGTCACCTCCGCATAGGACCGGACCTACCAAAGGAGTGTTTACAGCAGTGTTTCGCCTCCAAAAGCCTCTTTGACTTTAAAGGTCAACAGGTGTTGATCCTTAGTGAAAATTTGAACCTCAGGGCGACAAATTGAAGTCTCTGGTTGGTGGTTTGTCGGACTTTGTGGAAGTTGGTGAACCATGACCTGTGATAAACCGACAAAAACCACCACCCAAAATGTCTGTACGACAAGAAAATTATTTTCATGCACAGCCTGACAGGCATCGACTATAAAAAAGTTCTGGTGCCAAGTACCCTCTGGTAATTTAACGTAGCTATTGAAAATGGCCATTTATAGTGGATTTTGCCATTGAAAATGGTGATTTTCCATAGCCATGTTAGTTTACCAGAGGGTATCCAAAATGGGGTACCACCCCAAAGTCCGTTTTGATAGGATGGAATGTGGTTTTCCCACAAGTTTCAGGTACCAGACCCACAAGAATTGCAACCACAGCCGGAACTCCACATCCTTCCTACACCTTTTGAAACAGCTATAGGATATCCAGAGACTTGCAATGAGCTTACTCATTGTGATACCTTCACATACCATATCCACTTTCTGATCTACTGAATATCTACAGACCTTCAGAAAGTAGTACCACAATTTCACTCAGAAAGTGAAACCCATAACCAGTAGATCAGCTTTCCTTCATTGCCCTTCTCACACCCAGGATGCCCAGGATGACACATGCCAGCTCCAACAGTTTGAGATCAAAGACTGCCAGGAGTTTGCAACTTTCACCATTTGTCAACCATCCTGCCAGTCATGCCCCTAAGTCCCTGAATGAGTTTGGTATAAACAGATGGATCAATATGATCAATCATATTTGACCTAGATGTCAGGTTGCTAGTATTCGCTAGTCAAACAACCAGTCGATGCTGTCGCTTGATGTCCCATGGGCAACACACGGTTGCCACCTGGCCATGCTGTGAGTTCACATCCACGCCGGCATCAGAGTCCCTTGTCACAACGAAACACCAATGCCCTACAGCTCCAGAGACACCTGCTGAAACTTCATTTTATCTCTGTTTGGTGCTGTTCTTTGGGTATCCAAAAAAATAATATCATATTGGAAATAATTACATATCAATATGTTTTTCTTTTTTATAATTATAATGGTCAACCATATTCATTCTTATATCATTGGAAACTTACCCTCTGGTAAACGTTTACGTAACTATGGAAAATCACCATGTTTCATGGGTAGTCATCCACGAACTAAATGGCCCTTTTTAATAGCTAACCGTTAGTCATAACCAGAGGGTACTAGTTATAAAATGTTATAAAGCCCTGAAATCATCATTAAATCACCATTATCATTGGAAACTTATCTCAAAAAACACCTAACCTCTCTTGTGGAGCAGGTGGAGCACCTGATGGGCGTGGCTGCCAACCTCCAGTAGTCAAATCTTCGGACATCCTCTGGACCGATAGCGCGATAGCGCAGCGCCCAAAACATCCCGTCTCTCCCGGTCGGTAACATCTTGGGATCCAACGATGCTTGCAGCTATTTTTGAGTATATCAACTGTTTTTTTTTAATCCTCAAGTCGGGAAAATCACCGCAGTTGGAAAAAAAACAATAAGGGTGGCATGTTGATCAACTCGAGTATGATTCGTTAACTTTAGATAAGCTCTGCTTCATAACCAGGATCATAAAAAATAAGAAATGTGGCGTCCTATGCTTAAGACATCATCCTGTTGCTAGAGTCAACAAGTGGGTGTCACCCAACAGGGGTTTTGAAAACAGGGTCATATGGCCTTTCTCTCAACATCATGTCTCAACATGTTGAATACCAAAGTAACAATGTTGATTCAGTGAAAATAGGAACATGATGATAAAATGATATCAAAATATATAAAATATGATAAACCACTAGGTATTCTGGATGATTTTGGTAGCCTATGTTTGGACAAAGCCATCAAACATGTTTCGTATTTTGTGTCGACAACTTTCTCCATGACCAGAATGGGATGATCTACTACCATCCCCAATATAGATCACCTAGGACCGAGGGGACGAGATGCGATGATAAAAAAAAAGATCTGGAGAAATATACTCTAGTAAACTAACATGGGTATGGACCATTTTTAGGGGGATGAACATCCATAAATCCCAGCTATTTTGATGTGAACTACAGGGGTACAAGGTTTTGACCCACTGCCACATAACTATGGAAAATCAACTTGTTTGATGGGTAGTCATCAACTATGAATGGCCATTTTCAATGGCTATGTTAAAGTACAAAAGAGGGTATACCTGGGCAACAAACATTCCCAGATGCTCCATGGTGCTGGTATATTTACCTACATTTGGTTGATTTTTGGGGCAAATGTTGGTAAATATTCCAGCACCATGGAACATATGGGATTGGTATGTTGTATATGCGATGTACGACATACATGTCCTTTTTTGATGATACAAGCTGCAAACAAAAAAGAGTAACAAAACAAGTGCAGAGATATCCACGATTGCTTTGTGATGATGGTAAACCGAGAGCTACTGATCTTAGGTCATTTTTTTTGTAAACGCAGTTTCCATATATATATATACGTACACTGCCAAACAACATCAAACAACAATATATTTGTGTCAAACAGAATGCACCACACATCTATCACCACACACACATACAGTATACACGTGATAGCAAAGCGTTTCAAAACAACTCGTATATCGTCACTAGTTCTTTCTTTTTATCCTGGTGCCCTGGGCGAGATTTTTTGATCCGGAATGCATCGCTCCAAGTTCTTCAGAAACCCGCATGAACAAAGGTGGGTCGTGCTATCAGTGCTATCGAGAGGTTTTTTTAATTGACATGCCGGAGTCAAATATGTCAAATGCCCTTTTTTGGTGAAACAGTTTCCGTTGACGCCGTTGACATGTCAAATTGGTCGCTTCAAATTGAGCGATTCGTCGTTTTTCGGCTCAACCCGCAGGATTCAACTCCGACAACTGACGCCGGATTCAGTCGCCACGGATGCCCAGTTTCATGTGTTTCGTCCATCTATATGGCAGTGTGTCAAAACCTTGTACCCCTGTAGTTCACATCAAAATAACTGGGATTTATGGATATTCATCCCCCTAAAAATGGTATGAAAATAGGTATTGATCCATACCCATATAATTATAGATGTCATATGTGAGTGGTTCGTCCACAAAACGAGGGATACTGTGCCAACAGTATCGCGCAGTAATGTCGGTCAGAATGGGGGTGCAACTGCTGGACAAAAAAATGGTGGTGCCCCAGTTCAGAAATGCGATGGTGCAAGGTCACAAGGTCACAAGGTTTCATGGTGACATGGTGACATGGTTTATCACGAGAATACTGTACCCTCTGGTAATTTAACATAGCTATTGAAAATGACCATTTATAGTGGATTTTCCCATTAATCATGGTGATTTTCCATAGCTATGTTAAATTACCAGAGGGTAACTGTTGGGTTTATGGTAGATACATGTAGAAAACCATCGAACTGGTTAATTCAATGGGAGATCTTCAGGATCCGAACAGATGGAGGTACGTAAACGTACCATATTTCTGGCCATATTTTGCTGGGATCTTCCCTGAAATTTAGGCCTGAAAAAAATGGCCTTCAAAAAATGGTAGGTACCTCCAATCAATCGGTTCCTGTTGCATGGCCATTGATTAATGGGCTTTGTAAAGCCACTATAGCGAACCGGAGGTGGCCACCTTCTGAAATTGTCCCCCAAGTCGTCATTGCCACAGCTTCTGGGCTGCACCGTAAAGCTTATGGGATGAAACATTTCCGATGAAAAATTGCCAGAGTCCCCATTTTCGAAGTCATCTACTCTATTGTAAGCCAACATAACTATTAAAAACCACCATTTGAATTGGTGAATCAACTATAAATGGCAATTGTCAAGAGCTATGTTAGTTTACCAGAGAAGGTTATCATTATTGCATCTCCCCATTCTGAAAACTCTGATGGGAGAGTATATAATTTTGGTGACACGTTTTTGGGATGGACATGTTTTTTAAATTATCTCATCTAATTCTTTAATGTTAAAATTTTAAATATATACAGGTTTAAGAACCCCCTCCGGTTTTAAAAAGGGCTGATTACCAATACCAAACAGGATTGTTCATCCATCCGCAAAATTCGATAAACCATAAAACTCATGCTTTATCGTGTGGTGGCGTTGCATCGTTGCATCGCAGCGAATCGCATCCTCCAACCGCGCCTGGGTAGCGCCATGGGATTGTTTTCCCCCAAATTGGTGCTATAAAATGGGGATAAAATCGGATAAAAGGGTCATATTGATGGCATATTTGTGGGAGATTTAAAATGTAATACATCAGTATCCCTGATATAAATGATGGATTCTTGGTGTATATATATATTAATATATATTAATATATATATTAATATATATTAATAAATATTAATATATATTAATAAATATATATATATATATATATATATTAATATATATATATTAATGTATTAATATATATATATATATATCATATATATATTAATATACATATATATATACATGTATATATATATGATTATATATATATATGTATATATATGATTATATATGCATATAATGGTCATACAATGGTCATATAATGGTGATATTTATGGGGATAGTTAGTTTGTTCATGTCAGTCCATAAAATGGCTGGGGAATCCCACTAAGTTCGAGCGGAGGAGCGGAGAAATATGAGAAAACGATCATTAAACCATCCACAAACAGCCGGAAATGATCTGGTTGGTGGTTGGTATAATAGTGGTTGATAATGGTTGATAATAGTTAATAATGCTTAATTGACAATGGTTGGTTGGTGGTTGAGCCTACCCCTCTGAAAAATGATGGACGAAGTTCGTCAGTTGGGATGATTTTCCATTCCCAAGTGAATGGATTTGATTTTTCAAATGTTCCAAACCACCAACCAGACTACTTAGAGCTATGATTTGAATCTCATTGGTCATGTTTGTAACAAGAAGAGAGTAAAATCACCCATCTACTTGGTCATAGTTGAGTCACTTAATCACTTGATTACTGGTTGTCAAAAAAAATACAGTTGCTATATCCATGTTCAAATTCATTTGTTGATACAAAAAAAACAGCACAGTTTTTCCCAACATCCAGATTCGCCGTCAATTCTTGGCAATACAGAAACCTGGCGACCGAGCAAAAAAGTGACCTCAAACTACAAGTAGTCGCCACAAATCCCAACCTTTTTGTTGTATGATTACCACATTCTTGTCCCGGTGATACCCACACTTCGTTTGAAACCCTGAAAAAACCGGTCATATCCTGATATGTTGATGCCTAACATATTCACTTGTGTTGTTTCTTCCCACTGTTCATGATGGTTTGCTAAGGGATTTCACAGAGAAAAACCATACCACATGGTTGTTGATCTAAATTCTTTCATCCGGAAAAGGCCATTCTATGAAAGATGAAATGAACGGTCATCACAATTAGAACTCCTCACAAGGACCTTAAAATTAGACCATTTTAGCTGATATTTTTGTTAACGCATTTAAAATCATATTAGATCATTTAAGATCATGTTTAGATCATTTGAGATCACATTGGATATCTTGAGAAGAAAAACACTAGATCATGTTTCGATCACTTTAGAAAACTTAACGTCATGTTATAAAGATCAATATGGGGGGTTCCATCAATGGATCCCCAAATGGATGGTTTATTGAATGAAATTCCTACTAAAATGGATGATAACTGGGGGTACCCCTATGACTTAGGAAACCTCCATATGTCAATATGACACGGACAATACTATTTTGTCACCCATCGTCGCACCTGGGTCGCCTCAGGCCATATTGGTACTCACACCTGGCGTGAGAAAAAATCTCCAAGGGAAGGTCTTCCGGGTGTATGAGTTAATTAAATTTATAGTTAGTGGTGGTTCATGGTGGTTCATGCTGGTTAATGGTTGTTCATAATAATCATACTTAATTAATAGTTGACCATAGTCAATAAGTTTATAATAGTTAATCAATGTTCATCATAGTTCATGATACAAAATATAATAGTTGACCATAGTCAATAGTGAAATATACTAGTAAATAATGGGTTACCCTCCAGTGATCAAACATAGCTGGTTGGAAAATAGCTATGCACAAAACTCACTATCGCATCCCCTCAATGGATATTTCTGGGAAAATCGGTAGGGCGTATTTCTCGTGGATTTCCCACGGAGAAATATGGAGGGGGGCCCCTAGAAATTTTCCCTGAAACCAATCCATTGAATCCCTCAAAGTCTAGTGGTTCTATTGTTTTGTTTTACGTCAAAGAACAGAGTGGGCTTCCCCAGTACTGATTTCTTTCGCCTCTTTCTTGGCCCGTTCAACTGTGCAATCGGCACCAGAAATCCAAAAAACTGGAGCTATCAACCAACTTAACCAAAACAAAAACCTGGATGGTCATCAAAACATCAATAACCATGACATTCTTTATGATACATTATGGATATATTATGGATATATTATGGATATATTATGGATATATTATGGATATATTATGGATATATTATGGATATATTATGGATAATATTAATAACCAATAGCAATGTTCTTTATAAAAGCATATTATGATATATTATGATCATTGTTAGCATCAAACATCGAGGCCTGCCCAATTCGGACCCATACCCATCTGCAAAAAAAAACACATATCCAATACTTTTTGGAGCTATCAACCAACAAAAAAAAACAATAGATATTTTGTTGATTTTGTTGGTTATAAATTATAGGTTGATAAATTATAGGTTATAAAGTTATAAATGTTAAAATAAATCCGGACAAAAGCATCTTAAAAACCATATAAAATTGGCCCATCTTCGTCCGCTTCAATCACGATCACTCACGGGGCCTATCGGAGGCCACACCGACACAGTCCGTGGAGGCCATGGGGAAGAGGTCCACGGACCTCGATGGTTGGGAATTCACCGCCAACCATGGGGGGGTTGATGGATGTAGGAAAACCCATGGGAAAACCCATAGGAAAAACCATGGGTTTTGATATGTTTCTGTTGATACATGGAATTATATGAATATATATGTTATGTGTTTTCCAAATATTTCCAAATATTGTTTTTGGGTTGGTTTTGTCCTGCGATTTCTTTCACGTAGGACCAGTCTTGTGGCTTTGCTGCAGACTTGAGAACAAGTTGCTGCACACAGCGTAGGCCTTGTTGGCAGTCGAGCTCAAAGATTTGAAGGAGTAGCGGAAGACGCTGCAGCAGTTACCCTCTGGTAATTTAACATAGCTATTGAAAATGGCAATTTATAGTGGATTTTCCCATTAGAAATGGTGATGTTCCATAGTTATGTAAACGTTTACCAGAGGGTACATCTTGCCCAGTGCATATTTGTTTCCAGAGATCTTGCCACCTTACGGCCAGCAAAACAAGCGGTCGACCGCCAAGCGATCGAGAATTGGTTTAAGAAAACAATGCAGCGTTCACCGTCCTGTTTTGGTTCCGGAAGCATGGTAAAACCTTAGAAAAATCCTTTGATCAAGCTGCACCAGGGTTATATTATGTTATATTCGCTTTTGAAGGTTGATGCCAGGTGTTTTTTGCAAACAGGTTTCGCTGACATTGGCTGACCACCTTTGTTAGCAAGCCGGTTCAGTGACCAGGACTGTGAGGCTCTGAGGGAATATCTCAGTTCCTGCTGTGTTTTTGGAATATCCAGGGATATGACACAATCGGATATGGAGTGCCGATGAATTAACACGTGATTTCATTAAGGTTGGGTCATCTACAAATCCTGGGCGCCAAGGCTTTGGCTGTGAGTCAAATTCGGATGCAAAGAATGGATTGTGATGTAAGGTTCAAAAATGCAAGTGAAATTCAAACTCATGAGAAGTCAACCTGTGTGTGCGTGTGGCAAAATTCAAGCTCTTTTGGGAACCAAGTGAACCAAGCGTACTTATTTTGGTAGATCAAGGAGAAGCCCTCCAATCTTTTGCGAACAAAAATGACTTGACACGTCGAAAACGTTCTGATTTTCGACATGGGGATGAACATCCAGCAGATCCGATTCGGATCTGTATCCATGAAGGGCCAGTGAAGGGTCTCCCCTTTGTTCCAATCTTCAATGGATTGGTTTAAGGGAAAATCTGCAGGAAAGCCCCATATTTAATGGGAAAATCTATGGTTTCCTGTAAATTTTCCCTTAAACCAATCCAATCAAGTCTGTCAAGTCATGAAGTATCCACATATCATATCCAATACATCATTCTAGTCTGAGATACCCTGTATTTCTTTTGCTGTATGATATTTCCCCATTTTTGGCCAATCTATCCTACCATTCACCAAGACTCACATGGAACCCACATCTATGGCCATATCCAAGAATAAAATACATTCTCAAGACAACATGTTTGGCATTCCATGTTAGATTTAGAGGATCTACAACGTAAACTCCCGTTTTCCATGCTTCGTGCAAGGCTTTCCCAAGAAAGTCTTGGAGGACTTGGAATATCTCTGTGCTCTACTGAGACGTCCGGACGGTCGTTTTCGGACACGCGCACCGTACCTGGAAACAAAGGCTATGTGGAAAATCCCCGAAGCAAATGGAGGTTTCGCTCGTTCGCTGGGATAATCATCGGTTTCTAATTTTACCCTCTGGTAAAGTAACATTTTGCTATGGAAAATCACCATTTTTAATGGGAAAACTCACTATAAATGGCCATTTTCAATAGCAAACTGTGAGTTTACCAGAGGGTTTTCATAGGGGACAATTCAATCCAGCCATGCTTGACACAGGGTTTGTTGCTTAGCAATGACCTCTGAGAATCTTTGAGACACATCAGTGGCCATCGGTGATCTTCCAAACCGATGACATCCGATGACAGCAATCCCCAACAGGATAGAAAAGTCATTTCTCACCATTATTTTAGCTGGGTTTTACACCCTGGTAAATTAACATAGACCCTGAAAATCTCATTTTTTTAATGGAAACTAGTCTTCCAACCCCTATCTGCCAGGGTCTATGTTAATTTACCAGAGGGTACCAATTTCTATCGACGGTATTACAATAAACTGCTTTCTCAGGCTTTTCGGTCCTGGATAGAAGTTGCCTTAGAGAGGGGAACTGGAAAAAAATGGGTACCTCGGTGTACCTTTGCCATGAGAGTCCTACCATAACCTCAGATCAATTGCAAATGGCTGATTTGTCACGGTGGTTAAACAAAAAAGTCTTCATTTCAATAATAATGTAGTTCCTATTTTCCAAATTATTATATCACACGTGGATTGTTTATCACAGTGATACTCATGATTTCGTCACCGTGGTACATCATGAACATCCCCACTAGAGCCTGTTCTGCCCATTTCTTGGAATCCAGACTCTAGGCTGATCCACACAGATCTAGGAAAACATCTCTGTAACTATCTGCAACTGATAAACATTGACAAACACATGTAAGATGTATATTATATTATGTATACACACATTATTTATATTATATTCTATATACACGCATTTATAGAGCAAAGTCTGTTACATAACCGCATCTAACCACTGGAAATTTAACAAAAAGCTATTGAAAATTGCAATTTGTAGTTGATTTGACTGCCAAAATGGTGGTTTTCCATAGCTATCTTACTTTACCAGAGGGTAACCACTAGTACCCTCCAGTAAATTAACATAGACCCTGCCAGATAGGCCTTGGAAGATTAGTTTCCACTAAAAATTGGTGATGTTCAGGGTACTCTTAATTTACCATAGGGTAACCACAATAAAAAAAAACTATATTCACTATTATTATACCTATATATATATTAACCACTATTAACACACTGTTAACATTAATATTACACATGAACCACATGTTAACACCTTACTCATCGTGAGAGCTCCTGAATCCCTGAACTCCCCGCGAGGGCTCGGCCTTCTCGTCCTTGCGGAAGCAATCGGCTCTGTGACGCAGCCTGCGCTTTTCAGATTCTGGGCGGGTGACCACAACGGGTGACGGCAGATCCCACATTGGATATCCAGAATCCAAACAAATGAATACTACAATATATATATATGTTATAATAAGAAAAAGTGAAATAGTAAGTATCAATAAATTAATATACCTTATTAATATATATATATAAACGCGTTGGAAAAGTGAAATAATAAGTATCCATCAATAAAATATGATAGTTTATGGGATACGATCATAATTTTCATAGCTATAAATTAGAGAATCATCCCTATGGGACGACCAAGCATGACTCAAATGATGAATCTGTTGGATGATGCCAGGCGATCTCCCGTTGTAGGAAACCCCAGTATATCCAATTCTATCCGCGTTCTGGTGTTGTTTTAGATATCCATTTTTCTTGTTTAAACCACCATTAAAAAAAAAAAAAAAACACATTTACTCCAGGTTTCAATAGGATACCTTGGGGGTGTTTGCCCACCAATGGGGAAAGAACATGACACGTCCACTGTCACAGAACATGAAGAGCTTTGCACATGGGGACATTACATATATAGATATAGGTATATATATAATATAATGTATCACAGAGCAATCTCAGGAAGACTGAGAATTTTGGATTCAGGATGATTCAAGTTCTGTCAGTGGACACCCAGAGGAATTAGAAGCATAGAATGATCCTTGAAAGCCCAATCCTGTCTCCGCAGGGTCTCAACTTGTGGCCCAAACCAATGTCTGGTCTGGGTCTATGTTTCATTCAACTATACATCATTATGAATAATTATACATATATATATATATATAATTATATATACAGATATCACACAAACTTCCAGCCATACTCCGCCGAGGCCTCTGAGGAGCTGCTGTCCTTAGCAAAACATAGGATTCAGTAGACATGAATAGACAAAAAAAACAAGTTAGTTCAAATATCTTCAAATTATCTATATGGTTTTAATATAATCCTAGCAATTAACAGTGTTAAGATATAAATGAGTAGATCATATGATTTCCCAATAAGATATCTATAATGGGAGACTGGTATATCATAATGGGATATAGGGATTATATACCTATATGAACCCATGATAAATTCTATTCAAAACAGTTAAGCTTCCCTGTGACAGTTAAGTATCTAAATATCTAACGTATTTTGTATCTATTCTATAGATATCTAGATACTTACCTGTTCTATTTATGTTATAGCGACTTTTAAATAATGCATATCCAAAAAGTAAATTCTACTAACTATATGTAAATATATATATATATACAGAACTTTTAGACTTCACCTGTTCTATATCTTTTTGCAGACGTTTTCTTTTTAAGTAAATATCTACCCTCTGGTAAATTAACATAGACCCTGGCAAATAGGACTTGGAAGATTAGTTTCCACTAAAAATGGGTTATTTTCAGGGTCTATGTTTATTTACCAGAGGGTATATTTAAACAGTTAGACTTAAATGAAGCTCCCCTGACATCACCGAGCTGCTGCGGCTTCCTCAGAGGTTTCTCCGCCCATGAAACTGGAGGTCTCTGACTGGTGTCCGTGCCTCAGAGCCACGAGGATCATCTCACGAATGGGAACTGGTCAGCAACTGGTCAGCAACTGGTCAGCAACTCGTTAGTACCCTCTGGTAAACTAACATAACTATGGAAAATCACCATTTTTTAATGGGAAAACTCACTATTTCTATGGCCATTTTCAATAGCTATTTTGACATAACCAGAGGGTAACTGGTGAGTAACTGGTGTTTTATGGAGTGATTTTTGCCACCGACACATCTTCAAGTTGGATGTGCTAGGTCTACATCCTCAGCGCAAAAAATCCCCCATCTTTTCAATGTGCGATGTGCGATGGGTTAAAAGCACATACCATCCCCGCACTCGACATGGATTCTGTGCCAACCATTTCCAACTGGGAACTTCACTATTATATATATACACAATATAATATAATAATATAGTATATATATATAATATAATATTAATATATATGTATGTCATGTATTGTGTAATCTATGATGTATGTGTGAGCTAAAAAAACTAACCCCTGACATTTGTCCGTAACTCCAGAGTTTGCTAAGTATTTTTTTTGATTATGTATCCATGTATTTACTGCTTGGCGCCCAGCTCCCCTGCTAACAGTATATCTCAGGCATTATCCCGAAAAAAAAAAACAGTCTAAGTCTAATGGTTTTGGGCCAACATATTTAGGTCATGTATCCCACTTGAGCCATTAAAAATACCCCGGACGTTCCCATCTCATCGAAATATGGTTAGTTCATCATCCCCAAAAAGCCCGGCGTTCTTCATGGACGTGGCTAGAAAATCCCCCAGTTCGATGAATATTGCATTTAAAGCTCCATGAATGGTATTTAAAAAAAAAAAAAAACAGTTAATAAAATTTTAATCAAAAATTGATAAAGGTAATGGAAAGATTGAAAGTTCCCCATTAAAAAAGAGGAACTTCCCATTGAAACCTCCATTTACTTCGGGGATTTTCCACGTTTGACGTTCCGGGTATTGCCAGCCGGATCTGAACATCTCTCCGATCTCTCCGCCAAGACGCCTTTGGGACTCCTGTTCTAAGAGAGTCGGCCTGGAACCCGGCTTAGCCATGGTCAAATTCATGGGATTTCTTGGATTTTGCATGTCATATTAATGGCATAGCAATGGGATCTCAGGGATTATGGCATATCAATGGGATACTAATGCAATATTCATGGAATATTCATGGAACATTCATGGAAATCAATTGCATTTAATTGATATAATCAACTTGATATGATATGTGGGTGTGTCTGAAACTCACATGTAGGCAAAAGTCTGATGTACAGTATCTATCCATATAATTCCATATACATATATATACACATGATTCTGGCCTTTATTTTGGTATAAAGGATGTGAAAAGAACAAAACAAAAGAACAAATTCCGATAGACTGTCATCTTCGGATGTGAATCGATGGAAAGTTGGTCAAGTGGTGGGGGAATGGAACCGATGGAAGCATCCAACAGTGCGCTGTCATCTGCGTCCCGTTCAAACATCGGTTTTTGAATAGTCAGTCAATAAGTTTCAAAACAATCATGGTTGAATTCTGGAAGATCAGGGAATTAGAAACTTGCATTTTGAAACACAAATTAACACAATTCAACTATAATTGGCTTAAATGGAGTAGTAAAAAGAGTAGTAAAAAGTCTGAGAAGGATAATCTAGTGTAGAAACACCAAATATCTCAATCAAATATCTCAATCTAAATCTGAAAAAGTCTGAAAAAATAGGGGAATTCAAATATCTCAATCAAACTGTTTGGGAAACACCAGGTGTCAGCTGGCAAGGTCTCGGCCACAGCCACTGGGAAAACGATCAGGTGGGATCATAATCCCATGTGCATCCCATGGTTTATAGCCCATATTGGATATATATATATATATATATATATAACAAACATAAAATATCAAATTATACTATATTCTATCATACTATATTATATTGTATTATACCATATTATACTATATTATATTATATATTGTCTAATATTACACATGATTGTTATGTTATATTATGTGATATCATATAATATTATGCTATGCTATGTTATACTACATTATATTATATTGTATTATATATGTATTATATTATATTATGTTATATTATATTATAATTTGTATATATATATATATATATGTATCTGGGGTATACCCTACAAACAACTGCGTTAAAATATTTTTATTTTGTTTTTTTTATTGGTTGTTAAGCACTTTCCAGCTGGGATGCCCCAGTTTAGCTGAGATCTGAGATCTGAGATCTGTGCTTATTCTGCAGGTATTGTTCGCGATTGTCTGTCCTGCGGCTGTTTCCAACTGGATCCATTGGGATCCAGGGATCCACCGCATGGAGCTGGTCATAGAAACCATGAAATTCCACCAATATTCCCTATACAATGTGAGGCCCCCGGCCACGATAGCTAAGTTGGTTCAAAAAACTCCAATAACTATGGTTTATGGTATGCAAATAACGAACTAGTTACTGGGGCGAATCTAAGCCAACTTATATCTTGGGGGCCTCACATTGTACCATAACAGTTGATCTTTTGATTTCCAAATAGTTAGTTTTCTGGGGATTCTTTTTCGCGACAGCATCAGGTATGAGATCATGGCGATTTCTTATAACATTGGGAATGCCTCGAAATAGGGGATTCCAAACAACTCCAAATTAAGGAATGGGAACCTTTAGATGTTAGAGCCAGACATTCTTGAAACACGCTCAGACTGGATGTTCATCTTTTCAAAGCCATGTAACATTTTTTGATCTATGTGATTTTGGGCGAATGACATCAACATCATCGGAATCAGCGGCCAAAACACAACCCGCATCACAATCTTGGATGTCTTGGATGTCTTTGATGTTAGGACGGCATCTTTGAAAAGCTCCTAGACTTGGAAATCCCAGATGCGTGCGCCTGAAAATGGGTGTATACTCGGGTATACTCCGCACAAGTTGTCATTTCAATACGGAAAATTGTGTTGATCTAGTGAAAGGACTTAGGAGTACCCTAAAGAAAGCAATGAAAAATGGCTGATTTATGGATGTCTTTCTCCCACACAAACCTCCATTTAGTGATGTTTGAGCCATGATTTTCCGAGGGTTTTTTTCGGTCCTGGCCAGTTCATAATTCAGGAGCCACCTCAGAATGGTGGGTCCTAACCGGCCCGGCCATTGATGCACCACGTGAATGTTCCAGTGATTGCATCCATGTTGAACTGGGAGCCCCAAGCAGTCGGATCACCATTTTGAACAAAATCATCCTTTAAAACCGATCATACTAATGCATTAATACCCCCCAAACTAAACTCTGGCCTAGCTATTCTTAGGACTGGATGTATAAGCTGGGGTCCCAAAAATTGGAGATCTTAAATCTGTTATTCGCTATCCCCATTGAATGATGGTGAAATCATGCCTTCTCTGGGCTTCTCTGGGCTTGCCGAACCATGTATGGATCCTGCAGCAAACCTGGCGGCGGAGCACTACCCAAGCACCTGGGGGTTTCACCTGGAATGTTTCACCAAAACGGTCCAGTATGGTCCAGTTGGGGGAAGGCAATCCTACAAGGAATTCTGTGGTGTCCACTCATCTGACAGCTTTAGAAAAGCCAGAAAACATCCACTATCACTATCAAAAAAAATAATCCGTAATATACCATAAAGCGTAAACTGCGTAAACCCAACGCTTGTCTCAGTGAAGAAAACCAACTTGGCCAACGGCACCACCTTTTTGATGTTCCAATGGATCCAGATTTTTGTGTGGTCGAAGCAACGAGAAAGACCGGCACCTTGTCCAGGGCAGCGATGAACAATGAGGTCATCAAATTGGCCAATAACACAATGTAGGCCTGGGCGGCGTGTCGCGGCGTATCCGGAGATTTTAAGGGAGACCTAAATTGGTGTGAGGGACATTTCAGAAACTGATCTTAACCAAACATCGGGTTTTTAAGCATGTCTTTACCATAGCATCAATGGTGACACTCTTCTTTGAGCAAAAGTTACTGGTCGCGATTCCCCCAACATGAGATTTTAAGCGACAAACATAGAAGACCAAACTAAGACTTTCACCCATCAGGTGCCACGGTGGTTGCTGATCATCCATAAGGTTGAGCGAAGACAAGACTAGCGATTGAAGAAAAACTATCCATTACTATCTAAACTAAACCCTGAGAAAGATTAGAAAGTTGTCAAATGTGTCACAACTTTAGCAGGATTTTACCAACTTCTATCTTTTTGGGAGGGTTCTCAGGGTCCTGCAAAACATAGCAAAGCATTGTAAAGCCAGCAAAATGTGTGAAGCAAGAGATCCACTTCACTCTAGTGCACCAGAGCGCATCAATAAAATGGAGTTTCTCATTGGAAATACACCCGTTTGTCTACCCCACACTTCTTGATGGGAAGCTTGCCCCACCTAGCTATCGCCTTTCAGACCTTACAACATCTCGCATCTATGTTACCTTCTTTGTTACCATGTTTTTTCTTTCTGGCGGGGTCTTATGTCTTCCACAAACTCAATCTTTTGCTGGGGATTTCACATGATTTCACTAGAAATTCAGGTGGCGTTTCAAGGTGCAGGAAGAAATTAGCATCACAATAGAGACATGTTCTCCCCATGTTTCTTAATCTCTATAGTGTACTTAATCTATAGTGTACCTATTTGTTGAAATACCAATGTTTTCAGGCATACCCCGAAAATCATTGCAGCTGGGCTGATTCTTGTTCACCGTCTCATAATGCGCCTGCAGCGTGTGAAGCTGATGATTAAAGAAATAGACCTCGCAAGGGCCGAGAGGAGCCAGAGGGACCTCCCATTAGCCAGAAGTGATCTTGGAGATTTGTAATTGCTCTCAAACTATCCAAAAGATATCCAAAAGTTGCTAGTTAGTGTCGATATTTCAGATCGATAGTATCCATTGTGATATAGATGTGGTATGATAATGATGATAAAGTAGTTGCAGCCAGTGGCGATTCAAGAACCAATAACGAACGCAGTCCTGGAGTCCTCTCCTGCAACTTGATCTGGAAATGGAAAACCACCATGCTTCATCCAACGATTTCTATAAATGAATATACCCTCCGGCATTCAAACATGCCAATGGAAGACAAACACCATTTATAGATGTTTGTCCCATTAAAACCTATGTGCACAATGGATTTTCCAGCCAGCCATGTACCGGGTTGAGGGCCAGCCATGGGGTCACCAAGACGACTGGGTCACCCCAACGTGTGCCAAGCGTACCCAGCGTTGGATCCTGCGATCAGTTTCTCCTATGGATTCACTCATATGGGGGTTTCTTGGAGTGGTACCCCACGAGCTGGATGCTTTGTTTCATGGACAATCCCAATCTCAAATGGATGACTGGGGGTACCCCTATGACTTAGGAAACCTCCATATAGTTCCGAAGGCATTGAAGTCCCTGGATCAAAACCACACAATTCCCAAGACGCTACGGCTGGATCCAAAGGTTTTTTTTGTTTGTGTTCATAGATAAAGTTGTAATTACTGTATAATGATGTATAATGTGTCAAATTGGATACCCTCTGGTAAACTAACATAACTATGGAAAATCACCATTTTTAATGGGAAAATCCACTATAAATTGTCATTTTCAATAGCTATTTTGACATAACCAGAGGGTAGATTCAAGCAAAAAGGTCACAAAAAACAGCAAAAAAGCAGCGTCAAAACCTGCAGTAGCAACTAGTAGCTATTCCAATTTTGCGGATTGTTTCATGAGCCCTTTTTCAGTAGAGAACCTCAACATCAAGAAACAAATGGCTTTCAGTTCCGCTGTACTTCACCACCTGGGTTGTAGAACTTCCCCGATCCAACTGGTTGTAGCTCACTGTGCGGTATCTCCAATGAACTCCAATTCTATGGGTATATGATGGCATATCCAAACATCCCAATGCTTTATAAGGTCATAGTTCTTCTTGATGAAATTCCATTTTTGGTCAGTCCTATCTCACTCTTATACTCTTGATAGCCACAAGTCCGTGTTTTGTTTTTGTGTGTACCTTGACATGAACACTCTAGTACCTTGACATGAACTACTAGTAACTACTACTTGTTTGGGGGCTCGAAATGGTTGCAATATGCTTTGACATTTGGCCCTAAAATGGGATGATTCTGTTAAGACCATTATTAGTCATTAGTTATATGTTATGTTATTATATGTTATTATACGTTATTATATGTTATCATATGGGGTTGGGTCAATACCTATTAATACCATTTTTAGTGGGATGAACATCCATAAATCCAGCTATTTTGATGTGAACTACAGGGGTACAAGGTTTTGACACACTGCCAATATAAATGTTATGATTCACACACCTGGAATAAAAACCCTGGGATATGCCCCAACTAGCCATCCAGTGAGGCCTCACCGTGCAGTCCGTCCTATGATTGCGTTCTTCAAGTCCGAAGCAGCAGCCAGTGGCCTTCCGACTGCAGGCTTTTAGCCACAGAGGGAGCTGTAAAAGATGGGTTTTCTATGAGATAAAACATCAGGAAAACTAACATAACTATGGAAAATCATCATTTTCAATGGGAAAATCCACTATAAATGGCCATTTTCAATAGCTATGTTAAATTACCAGAGGGTAAAACATCAGGAAAACTGACGTAGATATGGAAAACCCCATGAAACCCCTATGGTTTCCCGAGGACAAAGATCAACAAATGGTGGGTCTTCCACATCTATGTTGGCAGACCCTCTGGTTATTCAACGATCGAACGGTTCGAAATGGAAGCCATGGCCCATGTTTTTGTAGTTCCATGATTTATGATGATTTACCGGTCTTAAAAATAGTAACTTTGCATGTTTATGCTAAATAACCAGAGGGTATATGTTCCCGTTGGTTTATTGAAAAAAGAAGGCTAAGAATGGCTACCAGTGATTCACGGTGGTTTTTTCCAGTCGGATGGATGATGATGGATGGCCATGAAGTCCGGCTCCTGCTCACAGAAAGGGCTGGAAACCACTCAAAGACAGGATGATGATGATGATGATGATGATGAGGATGATGATGATGATGATGATGAGGATGATGATGATGACGATGATGATGATGAGAGTATCCGACATCGCGGATACATTTGGATATTACCAAGCAAGAACGCGCAAAAACGCTCTGATGGTACAGCAGGACCCCAATGATTGCTTTCATCACCTGGATCTCTGCTTGGAAGTTGGGCATTTGAAGCCAATCTTGTGATCAAAACTGGTGATATCTCTATAACATATTATAACATATCATATGATTCAAAATCATAGTTTTGTATGCTCTTATCGATATCCGAAAACTGGTGAAGCAAAATAGGACCTATGCCATGGAATCTAAAAGTGATCTTAAGTGACCTTGAAAAACCTATTTGGGATATCACAACCCCAAAATACGCACACCTCAGGCCCGCCCAAACCCTCCATCCTGCATGTGGATGAAAATCCGACAAGCGGTCATCAAGATATGATGAACCAAACCTGAGCGTTTCGGGTTTCACGGAGCCAATGATTGATACATCTGGCATGGCTGATTCGGATATGGAAAATCGATTGGTTTTGGGCTTCAAAAGCTTGGACAAGATCACTCTTAAAACCGCATAGGTGAAGGTCATTTTCGCCTTACAAAGTGCGGCCCCCAAAGCCGTTCATAGCAATTTATAGCTTGGTTGATTATGGTTTATGGATGTTTTTTGGAGGTATGACTATACAAATTATACATAGTTATACTATACTAGACTATACTAGACTATACTATATACTATCATATACTATCCTATCTTATCCTATACTATCCTATCTTATCCTGTACTATCCTATACTAAACTATACTGTTCATGGGGTTTCTCAAACACAACTGCTTCCCGTTCTGTGTTTTTTTATCGCTGGGCATCCAGACCCAGAAACTCCACGAAGACCAGAAAGGAGATGAAATACTCCGGCATCCGCATCTGCGATTCTCAAGGCAAATATATACATATATATTATACATATATATATATGGGGCAAATATGGGTCTGAAAATTGGGTTTACCCAAAGTTTTAACCATAGTTTATCATAGATGTTTGAAAACGGTGAAAACGAAAAACATGTTTTTAAGGGCAAAAAACACATTTCCCGACACAGCCATATGCATTATATAATTGTAATCTCAAAGATCCTGGAGGAGTTTATATATGCGGGGTCAACCTCCTTCAGAATCGAAGAATCCGATGCCTTTCGATGTTACTGCATGAGTTGTTGCATAATTTTATGTTTATGTTTTTACAAAGCAAACATGCAGAAAAAATGAAACCCTAATTGACAAAGATTTATAGCCACCATAACTTGACCATGATTTTGGAGATTGAACTGGGTCGTACCGTTGTACCGGTACCGTACCGGTGAGCAGACTACGGTAGACAAACCTGGGTGGATTGAGGGATTGAGGGTCTGGGACCTGATATGTGGATTGCATCCCAGCTGCAAAACATTGGTAAAAAAGGGTAAAAACTACGTCTTAACCCAGTGATATGTGGGATATATATGTGGGATATACCATGTTTTTTTTTGCTAAAAATCATTCTGCATTCTCAACATCGAAAAACTTGGGGGTGCAGTTCCAGCTACAAGTGGATCATATAACCCTAGTGTGTGTATAATATATACAGTATATATATAACCATAGTATTACAGTATAATCATAGTTTTAGGGGACTCATAGCATGTTAATACCCCAACATCTGGGGCTTCTTAAGCTCATTGCGAACCACTCGGAACACGTGGCTTGTGATCCTTCAAGTATATTCCCATTGAAGAAAAATCTGTTATATATCATCATATATCTAGAATTATTTTGATATGTATATGTAAACAATGTAATATAACAACGATATTTCCATGAATGGTACGTGATATAACAATGATAGTTAGATCTATTTTCCATTGTTGGATATAGGAATGAAGATTTCATATTGTTGGTTGGAATCTTCCCATTTCTGATATTTGCAAATAAGAGTATCTTATTTTTTCCATTATCCTATCGATGATATACATATGATATGTCGTATTCCCAAAATAGTTATCATGCGATTATATCATATATCATATTTAGATGATGGATTATATCATATTGATGTGTACAATTATTATATATCCTATGAACACAGCTTAGATCATTGGAAATGAGAAGTACATTTAAGTAATGTAATGTATTGATGTATATTATATATTATATATATCAATATATATATATGTTCATATATATTCAATTGTCCAATGACATATATGTATATATATGCTCCATGTAATTATGGAAGATTTGCCCCAACATTTGCTGTCCAAAATCACCCAGTTATGGCAGGTTTCCGAGCTTCCGGGCCCAGAGGGATGGGCTCACGGCCCGAGTGCCAATGACCAAGCGGCCCACGGGCAAAACCTGGGTGGATGCCGATGACAAAAAGGCGAGCCAAAGCGTGGTTTATGATGTGATTATAATGATATAATGACTATTGTAGATTGTATATAAAGATATAGAATGATATAGAATGAGATAGATATAGATTAACATATAAAAAAAAATCTGAAATTGATATGATCATTGTAATATTCTTATTGCTCTTGCTACTATATGTATGTATATATTGGACTATATATAAATTGGATGATTTGTAATAATTCACTCATTCACTAGCCTGATTTAGAAAAAGTTATTTTTTTGTTTAATAGATAGTTACCCCTACTAAACCATCATTCCAGTGCCACAGTGAGGTCGTTACAAGTTTATCCAGAAGTAAATATATATATATATATATATATTCGTCCACTAGTATGTACATACGAGATTATACCAGTATACAGTATCCCAAAAGCTGGCATTTTGCTCATTCTCAAAAAGTCCCTGGTGAACGACGCGCAAGGCTGGGTGTCACTGGCCAATAGCCACACCATCAAAGAAAGCCTCGCGGAGCGGAGCGAGACAACAGGGATAGGGGGCGGCTTCCTTGGGCCATGGGCACCCAGAACTAGTCATGATCAACATATGATCAACATATGATCAAGATATGATCAACATATGATCAACATATGATCAACTATGATATGTATGTAGATGTTGTTTTCCGTATTCTTGCTTCGATCACCAAATATATCACACATAATGCATGATTACAAATACTTGCTCATATCGAACAGAGCCAAAAACACTTTGCATGTGAACATGCCCATCTTGTGGAATTCGATTCTTGAATCCGATGGCACACACCCGCAATGCGGGAATATACATTCTATCAACCCACCAGCTCCCTGTTTGGTGGGAGAACGATTGGGCCAAACACCATGAAAGACCAGTGACTAGGGGTCATTGTCCAGCCACATATTTCAACCAATGAAACTGAATGGATCTGAATGGCATCCATAGATCATCCATTTTTCCAAAACAAAAATGGATCATCAACTTCCGGCTGATCTCATGTCTTGGAACTGAGAACAAACAGAAAGCGGCATGGTTCGCAACGCAGCCAGGTGGCATCAAAAGAATGTTGTTGAGACCGAAGGTGAAAAAGCCTAACACCAGCCTCGGGGTGACGACAAAAAACGAGTCAGTGATGGGGTGAGAATTATGTGGATGTTTGGTGAAAATGCAGGGAACTGGGAAACTCCTCATATTCACAGCTTGCAATGAGCTGGATAACTTTGAGATTCTATATATGTTCAGCTGATGTAATCTTTAAGCTAAAAATATCAAGCTATATATTTCTAGGATACCCTCTGGTAAACTAACATTTTGCTATGGAAAGATCCACCATTTTTCATGGGTAAATCATATAGTCCACTATAAATGGGCCATTTTCAATAGCAAACTGTGAGTTTACCAGAGGGTAAACTCCAAAGATTCGGAAAGGACTGTTGGATGCCATCAGTCATCGTTTAACGATCATGGTCCTTACTTATGCGGATCCCTATCCGTAAAATCCGTAAAAGTTCCCTAATGAATAATGATGTGCAATGATGTGCAATGCTTTTCTCTGCATTTCTTTGCATCATGCTGCTTGAAAGAGGGGGTCTCACTTCGCTATTCGGAACATGTCTTCACCTCTTCAAAGCTAGACACAAAACGGATCGTATGGCACTGAAGCTATCAATCGAGGGTGTCAAGTAGGAAGATTTACCACCAGTGACTACATTTGTCCGTCATTGCCACTTAAGTGGTTACTTTTTTGACCCCAGCACCCTATGAAGTAGTTGATCTCCACTCTTTGCTTGGATTTTGTACAATTTTCCAGAAGAGATATGAAGGAAATCACCTCATGGATCAAAACTGAGGCCTTAGGAACAAATTCGACATTATTCGAAATTGGCCCGTTTGAAAGGCCACCCATTTAGTGGTCCAAGATGCAAATAACTGATTGTACCATGTCTGGGTCTATGTTAAAGGCCACACCCAGGATTTAAATTGGAGTTCTCTTATTAACCTCATATAAAATCACGAAAACAAGTAACTGTTCCCTAACAATACCTGAAGATTCCATGGTTTCCCATGGATACAACTGCAATTCTCCTTGAGTCCCTACCTTTGAGACCTGGGTGTTCCCGACAGCCATTGCACACTGAGCACCACGAGGTAAACCTAGGAGTCGTCCCAAGGATGCCGATTACCCTGCAATGGACATATAGAATCATATAGACCATAAATATGTGTATATTATATATAATTGGAATAATATCCTTAGTAGGGAATTATCCACTGGGAACAATGTTGGGATTAACTATCAATAACTATTAAGATATAGTAAGATATCTCAAGCACCATCAATATATATATATATATCCCACTAGTATACATATATATATATATACATCTGGGTAAATTATCATATTTCTCTAACCTGAATTAAGGCATATTAAGGCCATTTGGACATGATTTCCCTTACTAACCATGATTCCAGGGCTCGGTCGCAGTGAGGTCGTTATAATTTACCCAGATATATATATATATAATATGGAAAACCCACCATGAATGTAGATCATGTTCATAAACATGTTCCTTGGAAGATGGATTTTCATATGGATTTTCCATATCTCAATTTGCTGGTAGGGAACCTGGAACATCATTGCCCTTGCCGCAAGCTATCAGGGTGCTACGGAAGAAGATGGCTGAGCGTTCAATGAGTTGAAAGAAGAGAGCCACTTTTAGTGGCTCCTTGGTTTGGACGTTTCTTTCAGGATTTGATCAAAAGCAACATAACATATACAGATACTATACAGATACAGTAAATGCAAATGTGCAGGCTTTGCAAAGATCAGTCATGGCTTCTCAAACGAGGTCCAAAGACAGACCCGAGGCACAGCCAGGCTGATTGGACACAGCTTCAGAAACCAGGTGTGCCCTCTGGTAATTTAACATAACTATGGAAAGATCCACCATTTTTAATGGGAAAACTCACTATAAATGGCCATTTTCAATAGCTATTTTGACATAACCAGAGGGTATGAGAAATGATCTAAACGAATCTATACATCAAGTCGTAGTGGATGCGACTCTCCCAGTGGATGCGACTCTCCCACTGAGACATTGACGAAGGAAGATCCGACTAAATCATGTGAGTACAACATATTACAGCTATGGAGACTGATAAAAGATGTTATGCTATCTCATTTAGAACCATGAATCAATCAATTAAATGGTGTTAACATGTGTTAACATCTAAATCATGAGATGATTAGAATCAATGTATGAATCAATGTATGAATCAATGTTATGCTATCTCATTTAGAACCATGAATCAATGAA
>Ga0126342_10001605_pt1 | contig 32480 bp, 31 predicted proteins | sample Cyp1metagenome_FD_92528 | JGI IMG/M metagenome (GOLD analysis project Ga0126342, IMG submission 92528) | Coral microbial communities from Lord Howe Island, Old Settlement Bay, Australia - Cyphastrea 1 metagenome | ecosystem: Host-associated > Invertebrates > Cnidaria > Coral ...
AAGCACCTTTCGGTCCATCAGTGGATTCGCTTTGCCATCCCTGATTCACAACAACCAACCTCTCCTATAGGTTTCCTATTTTTGAAACTTCCGCCACCGCCTTGTGCGGTACTACTGGTATCTGTATTATATCTAAATATAATCTATATATTATCTATATATTATCTATATATTATCTATATATTATCTATATATTATCCATATATTATCTATATATTATCTATGTATTATCTATGTATATATATATATGTCAAAAATGCAATATAGTCAGTAATCGCAAGATATAGGAGGGGGCCAGCCGAATCGGAAAGCAGGGGGCGGCAAAATTGCCCCCTGCTGGTCACAACGATGGGCACAGTGATCTGCAGTCACCCGGTTTGTCTAGAGATGAGGTATACCGTACTCCAAAATCGCAAGGCTTTGTGATTGTACGTGTAGTGGTTGGATCTGTTTGGCACTTGGAGAGTGCAGCATCAAACACACAACATCCCAGCAGAGCCTTGCTCCGGCCAAGGGCGGGGATCGCAGGAACTTAACGTACGTTGGCTCACCCGCAAAGACATCATTTTCTGCGCAACGCGCTTCTGTATAGGGACTTTGTCTGCAAACCTTCTAATGGTGTCTTCGCCGATGCTTTGACAGTGCCCGCAAGTACACCAGAGCTTGAACCATGATTCATGGAGTCGTTCTCTTTTTCGCGTACTAAATATGTTTTGGCATGACTCCGGAAAAACTATAGAGCAAAACTGTAGAGTAGTGACTTGTGAGACAAAAGCAGTGTGTTTTTGTCGCTGCTATTGGCACCAAGCATCATCAGCTTTGCAGTTTTTTGATCTGAAATGATCCAACTCCCCCCCTTTTCTCTTTGGGCTATTCGCCGAGGTCTAGTCACAGTCCTTTGGACAATTTGAACATTGAATTCGGACTATCACTCTGTGCAGATGCTGAATGATTCGCTGCCGTGTGCTGCATAAGCACAGGAACTTGGCGCGATTAAAACATGGACTTGGGGACTTGCTGACTTGGGAGGTGGCAGATGTCATACTCCTCACCTGGCGGCTCACAAGCGCTCCACCCTGGGTGCCTCCAAGCAGTCAAGAGAAAGGTTGCAAATGCGTGGAAGATGCTGGGAGGAAGCATCAAGCTGGCTCGGTAACGTACAATATCCAAAACGGACCCACTTGGTACACCCCAGAATGCATCGGTCAATCATCCTCAATCATATTCAATCCTCATCTTCCCCGTTAAACCTCACTGTAAACAGCGATTTTAGGGTGAATGCTCAGCAAAGTCGGTGAGGCCTCTCCCACCACTGGCGCACAGGGTCGAACCTGAAGCAACACGGCAGGGGCCATGGGTGGCCACAGGGTTGCAGATGCCTCATTCCAAAGCATTGTCATTGGGGTATCATATGGTATTAATATGGTTAGACTAGCAATCTAGCTTCTATAAGACAATGTCTGTACGGTTGTGCTCTCTTATATCATATGATTATATCATATGATATATAGTCACTGATCTCGTTTTAGGGTCTAGATCCGTGGGGTTTACATGAGCTACCTTTTTCATCCAAAGTAAGATGTCTCAAAGCAGCCTCAATTGAGAATTTTTGAACACTGTCCAAGGTCAACAATGCCATATCGCGCTTCCAAAAATTGTTCAGAATTGCTCGACATGACCCGAACTTGCCCGACAAAGATGCTCAAAATTGGTGGAAATGACCCAAGCTGGCCCGAAAAAACTGCTCAAAATTATTCAAAATTGCTCAAAATTGTTCAAAATTGCTCGAAATGTCTCAAAATGTCTCAAAATGTCTCACAATGGGCCAACAAGTGTCTAAAGGGGTGATGTTCTTGCATATGCAGGTGCGAAAGTTGTCATGACTTGGCATTGCTGTTGCCGGTGTCTATTGTTGCATGGGCTTAAGGTCAGTGTCAAATGAGCCGAGGTCATGCCTGCTGCTACGTTCAGAACCCTCAATCGTCAGTTTCAACTGACAGGGTTCACTTGTCATTAGATTGGTTGCCATTGTTCAAATCAACGGCTTATCGCGAAAAAATCGCATTGCTTTGATAGGAAAAAACCGTTCATGCCCGCAGTTTCTTTTGCTTCATTACTGCCTCTTGGTGATACCACAGTTAGACATGAACTTCTAGGATTTTTTGGGATTTTTTGAGATTTGAAAGGTAGCGGATCTAAACCTAACGGATCTACACCCCAAATTGCGAACAGTGATATAGACTTAAGCTATGTTGGCTCCAAACCCCACGTTCGACCATAACCCACAAAAATCTCTCCTCGACTCTACTGTCTAAATCAAACATGTAACATGATCTACACCCTCCAAACAAGCTACTCTCTGGCGACACAAGTAAGGACTGTAGCCCATAAGTCCATAAGTTTAACAGGGATATTTTCTAGTAGGGGAATCCAATCTTCATAAGGGATCAAATCCCCCACCCCCTCTGAACAAATTTGTTAAACGGTTTATTAGCTTCCACTTATCTTCATGAGGGATCAGATCCCCCACCCCCTCTGAGCTTCAGTTGATTTCCGCCACGGTCAAACGTAGGGTTTGCAGCGGATATGTTTTATCAAATGTGGTGAATTATAGATTACTTATGGGTACTTGGTGCATATCCCGAAAAGCAAAGCTGCGTCCCACCTTCACTGGTGGAGTTTTGCCTGCAGCGATGCCATCTCCTCCACTGATCCCTGCCAAACTGGGCTTGGTTTCACTAGGAGAATGCAAACGGTTGCTGAACTGGTCTTTAAAAAATTGAAAGCACGGGTTGACTCCAAGGGCTTTACATTCAGTGGCTATTGCAAAGGCCAAGTCAAAGTAGGAGACATGATTCTGCACAAAGACTTTGCAATAGCCTCCGCCCACACCCTATCAACACCTGATGCGAACCTCACTCAGAAAGAGTGCTTCTTGCAAAGATTTGGCGACCCCCGCCTGGCAGTTGAACTTGCGCCGCGGTCCTTATCAGCGTGAGAAGATGTGAGAAGAGTGGTCAGCATTAGTTTCAAGGGTCAGGAAAGCTTCATGGTTGCATCAGTTCACTTGCCCATGCGATGAGTCACCACTTTTTTCACACAGGAATGTTCCCAGTGAATCAATACTGCCTTTACAGAGTTGATACCTGGGTGCAATGCGTGGCAATCTACTTCGAGAGTAGCCACTGCATTGCGGAACAACTAGCGCGAAAGGTGCCCATCAACCATTTTCATCATATTCATCCATTTTTCACATGGCAAGGTACTTGGAGATGCAACAAAAAATGATGACGAACGATGGCAAGCTGTACGTTATTCAGTATATTGTTCAGTCTACTCCTTTTAGATCCAACGGCAGAATGGCACCATGCTTCAGCAGGTGAGCACTCGTGGTAGAAGATTGACAAGCTGATGGCTGCGCCTGGGAAGTACAGGTTTGCAAAGTACGCAATTCATCGCAGAGATCTCAAGAAACTACTAAACAAAATTTAACAAATACAATACAAATCTGTACAAATATAATACAAATACCTTGAAACACAGCGCAGCCACTGATGCTGGTGCCTTAGCCTTAACGATATCCTGAATAACTACTGCCAGAAGAGTAGTAAGAGTAGGAGCCATCATCCTGAGATGCACATCTGCAATGGAAGCGCAACTAAATCTGTTGGTCTCCTGTCGAAACTTTCTTCCGTACTTGTGCAGCCCTGCAGCCACTGTTGTTGAAATTACGGACGCCCACGCAGTGATGATCAAAGCTATAATGACAACCTTGGTCAGACCAACTTATGGAACTATGCAGTACCCGAATCTATCGCCTGGTTGACTCATGTCGAAGCCAATGTTACCTCCAGTTTGGATGGTCAAGTAAGTCAATCTGAGCCTCACACTGTTAGAACCGTAGTCGCAATGGCTGTGCCCAAAGACACGCACGCAACCTGACTCTCCTGGTGACAATGAATGAACTGATTTGATTCAATGCTGTTGCCGGCTGTTGCGGGTACATGACATGCTGCATGAGGTTGTAAGCATTTTGCACGCGTATTTAATTTGTGGCTTTGTCCAGAACTGGGGGATACCCCAAAATGGCAATGTTTATGCGGACAATGATGATCAACCATGGGATTTGTGGGTACTCAATTTTCCAACAAACATAACAAACCTTTTAAACAAGGAAACTGTGAAAGCTCAAGGACACAGTTTTCTCGGTCAAGCATCCAAGGGCAAGTTCTGGCGAACTTCCTTAGCAATGGCCGAAAATTTCGCCGACGACCTGAGGCCTGAGGACCTCCGCCTGCCTGATCCGTCGCAATGGGCCGAGATGCCTTTGGCTTGCAGTAGTGCATGCATGCCACCGCAAACCAAAAGATTGGTCCAACTGGTCCAAAGCAGCAGCACCTAAGGTGCGGTGCGCTGCGCAACCTCTCGGTATGGGAGGGATATCGGGTTTGGTTACAAGTATGCTGAATATTTCTGAATATTGCTGAATATATGCCTGACACGACTTCAACTTGATGTGATGATTCGGGATTCAAACACGCCAACCATTGACTTCTGCCAAGTTGCAAAACCCAGCCTCAGACTTTAACTGTCTGCACGTGTCTATGGGCAAACATCCATGTGCAGACTTCAAGTTCTGTTTGACGATTCAGAAAAGCCACCAATTCCATACAGCATCCAGCTCATCTGGGCACCTGGCATGGGGTTCAAGTTGGTCAAACTGAAGCGAAGTCAGATCCAATTGACTGAAAGATGAGATTCATTTAGATGATTTGAACATATGAGTAGCGGACAAAATATGTTAAATCTAATGCCATGCACAAATAAATTAGGGTCGTTCCCTATCGGTTGTGAGGATTTCAGTATTCCCGCAGGTATCATAAATGGGGTATCGGTATAGGGTCATCCCCTATCGGTTATGAAGGTTTTGTGCAACTTTGGAAAGGCCAAGGCGAAGCAAGACTAAATTAATCTAAATTATCACATATTATCACAATAATTTTGTCGGTTCATATCGTGATGACACTACTTGATCTATCTTGATCTTGGATCATCTGCAGAGTATCTGTAGATCATCTGTAGATCAAAGTGATCCTTCACCACAGCACATCTGTACCTGATTGGTCTGGAGTTGCAGCATATGCATTATAAGGAGCGTAGGGCGCTTGCTGTCCATACCTGGCATCCGAGTTTCATCAATGTTCATCGTTCCAAAAGGATCTGAAAAGGATGTCTCGTTTCCATCTTGAGGCAAGCAACATTGCTTGCCCTTGAAATGCTTGTACTGGTTGTGGATAGCCTGCCTGGCCCTCAGGTTTTGCAAACTCGAAGCAGGTCCAGTCCATGGTCCAAACACACAAACAGTAGGTCGAGTCCAGTTGGTTGTGCCAAGAGTCTACTGGTTGCCCAACCACGGTGGCCTCCGTGCAAGAATAACTGACAGCCGAGTGACATGAAGATGACTGAGGTGGGAGACCGGTCATTGTTGAAACAGGGTCGCCACACATCTATCTTGGGTGATGTGACAACTTGGGATTAACAACAATTCCACAAACACCAGACTGCCATAAATCTACTGCTTTGGTGCTCATCAGACTGCTGTGCTTGTCAGAACTTGCAGAAAAACCAGAAACTACCCTCTGGTAATTTAACATAGCTATTGAAAATCACCATTTTTAATGGGAAAATGCACTATAAATGGCCATTTTCAATAGCTATTTTGACATAACCAGAGGGTAATCTATTTTGCTGATGGAATTCCATGATAATAGCCTCCGTAGTTTCCAACAGGGCTTTTTGAGACTGGTGACCCACACACGCGATCATTCCAAACATGAGCAAATGAAACACGGTAGCTTGGGTCGGAAGTATCTATAGATGTTTAGTACATGGAGCTTCAAATGATTTCAAATTGCAACTACACCTCACAAATGCCCCAATGCAAGCCTGAACAACTTGAGCTTGCACCACATGCGGCTGAGCATTTGTCTCCGCCATCAGAAATCGATACTAGTAACTAGTATCTACCAAAAATTAAACCTGTCAACAGCATCAGCATAGGGCAGCACTTGAGCCCTGCCTGAGAATGTGTAAAAAGTGCAAGATACTTCCAAAAGAATCTTTGATTCATGGCAGTGCTAATAAATTCTTGCAGTGTCTCTCTGCGTGGTTTTCCTTTGGAAAGATGGTGAGAAATTATGTTCATGATATTCAATCATAAATCCGCTCAGCATCAGCATCTCAAGGATAGGAGTTCTTTCGCCATCTTACGCCTTTTTTTCTTCAACTGAGTATGGAAGGGAATCAACGTTGGCTGCGTTGTAGCCCCGAACGCAATCTCTGGAAGCTCGATGTTCCGTCCTCTGGACCCACTGGATGATTGATAGGTTAAGAGCCAACCAAAGGACGATTTCTGCGTAGCAAAACAAACATACCTGAAGATGCTCATGTGTCAAACATATCTACATAAATCTTCATAGCGCATGCTTTGAAGATGTAGTCGTCGTCGACATATTCTCCTTCGTACTCCGCCAGCACGCCGACCACCTCATACTTCTGGTCGAAGTATGACTTCCTGGGCGTTGATGCCACAGGGAACCACCAATTTCATGTGGATAATGCATGTGATGCCTCCTGATGCCTCAACAGAAAACAGACTGAGGGGGGCATGACTAAGGTTGTGTTGGAACTTTCCATATTATTAAAGTTTCGGTGTATGTAAATACACAAACGCATACATCCACCCGTACACGTACACGTATACATATACACTACGTAGCGTAACTCATGACGTAGTACTTGTCTCATGACGTAGCGTAATTCATCTCTAGCGGAGCATCAATGGTGTGTGCAAGTTAGAATGAACGTGAATACCCTCCACCCACCCACCCTCCCCAAACATGCAAAAAAGGCTAAATTCTCCGAAGGCTCGAGCAATAACAATAACAAGAACAGTAACATACAATAACTTATCACATCAATATAAAATGATATATAACAACATATAACAACATTAAGTAATAATGCATAGGCCCAACATAGGCCCGAACTTGCCACAACATCGGCCACGTGGGCTCAACATGGCCTAATATGCATAACTGCATAACCTAGGCTCATACAAGTGGCCACTTAGTGGTCCATATCCTTAAGGTCGTCATATTATGTCATATTCACACGTTAGTTTCACGGTCAATTTTTCTGGATCTCCATATTGAGCCATGCCACTTTTGGAAGATTCTGAACCTTTGTTGGGGGGTACCTTAAAGCTCCGGTGCATCATCTAGGGGTCCATGTTGGGCCCAAATAGGAGCACATAAACCGAGTGTGTGAGCTCATTTTGGGCCGCTTTGCAGCCTTTTCCTCGCATTATATATATATTATTATTATTATATTATTATATTATTATATTATAATATTATATTATATCACAATCACGCAACATATTTCCAAACTATGGTCCTTGAGGTGGCATGAAATGCATCGGCTGAGCATGGCTAAGCTGCCAAATATAATCCCAACATAGGTCCAACGTAGGTCCACGACGTTGGCAACACAGGCTCAACATAGTTCTAATGTGGGCCAACATAGGCGTAACGCAGGCTCCACCAGAATAAAGGGTACGGTGAAAAACCCGAGGTGGTAAACATGGCTTTGATATGGGTTTGGGAAAACCAGATGTTGAATGGAAACCCTGTGTTTTGGTGCCAAAAGCCCGGGTTGATATGGGTTTAAAGTGGAGCGAATAGGGGTGTCAGGCGCAACCTTTTAATTTTTCAAACAGGTGTGGTTTTCAAATGTGTTTCTTATGTATGGTCCAAAACAGGAGGTTTTCGGGAGAAACACCTTTTGTTTCGGGAAGAGCCCGAGGTTTTGCTGACAATTTGGAGAAACACGAGATTTGATTATCGCTCATTACTGGACGGCCTTAGTAAAGATATGAAAATATACATGGTATGTATATCTAATATATAATTATATATATATGTAAGACATGTCAAAAGCTGAGAAACCCAGCCATGCTGCCAGAGCCTTCACTTGCTGCTCGCTGAACTGGCTCATCTCCCAGTCTAGCCTGGATCAAATAATGGGGGCTACCAATGGTAATAGGTCAAAACCCTACCTGGATGGTACCAATGGTAATAGCTGTAGCTGGTGGATGTTTATCCCCCCAATGGGATCCATTAAATGATCCAATGAGATTTGTGGCTGGGGGTATGGGGTGTAAATGGCTGATGAACTAGCAATAATTGGGATGTCTTCAACTACTGAAAATCTCTGAGGTATCCCGAATCGTCAACCAAGTGGGGACTATCTTTCAATCTTATACATTCTTATTCATCATCCAAAGCAGTGGTATACCGTATACCATGCTTCTCATGGTATACCCAACAATAAACCACAGATTGGATGATTCAAAAATGGCTCTAAGTGGATCCCCCCGGGGCACCTGTTGGCATCTTCCTTGTCCAGCGACAGGGTTGCCAATGCATAAGTGCAATCACAGCCCGCCCACAAGTCGCCATAACCTCCTGGACTTTGACAGAATGGTGACCAGGCAATCTGAAGATAACTTTCAGTGATAAGTGCAATCATGTGGAATCCCCGGAAATTGCATCTCCTCCAGCTTGAAAATTGCTGGATTCACTCACATCATAGACCTGCAAGCCAATGACTTGTGTGGCTAGGGTTCTACGCAGTCAAGCATCAGCGTGTCATGAGTAGCTTGAAGAAAATCAGATGTTTCTGCGCCTTTCCCAGAATGGCAATATAAGAGGGCATGGTTGTGCCATCAAACTGCGCCTGAGGTGTGAGAAGCTTGGAAAGCATCAGAACAGAAGATCGTTGCAACCATCCTGCGATACTGAGTAATTACGGAGGTTAACTTTGGCTTCTCCAAATGTCTTGCAGCATATGGGTGTGGCTTAGAATTGCTGCGGAAAAAAATATCACCCATTTTATTTGTGGCTCCAATGGAACCCGATCTTGAGTCGCCATGGCCAAAAATCCTCTGCCGCTGGGAACAGGACAAGCTTTTCCAACGTGAAAACTTTGCCGTCGGACGCATGTGTGGACCCCTGCCAGTGAGACATTGAATGCGCATCTCTGATCAAACCACGGAAATTCTGAATAAGTACTGTACATGGCATGTCATAGTTCGCTGATGTTCGATTGTAAACGGTGAGCTAAACACTCACTTTCACTATGTTCCTTGGAGTCCTTGACCGTGGTATCACTCATCAAAGTCCGTTGATCTTTTTGGTTGCTTGAGCTCCTGAAGCCTAAGATATTATTCATGACATACATATTTAATTATTAAGGAATATTAATCGCATATTTGTAGATATAAGATTTTGTACAATTTTATATACACACTATTGAATCATATTGATATCTTATGAGCTCTCATGCAATCTGCCTTCGCGCCCATGGCTGAGGACTGCAGAGTGGATTCCAACTTGATAGAAGTCAGGTGTGCCAAGCACCGGATGCGAACGTAATTTTAGGAGTCAAACTATTGAGTCAAATCAAGTGTAATGAGCCACTAGTTTGAACAGAATTGTTCGTGCAAAATTCTAGTCATATCTGCGTGGACTACCCTGCTTCACGTCATGGAATGACAGCTACTGATGTAGCAGTTGCTGATGTGCCAAAATGCTGGACAAAATTAACGGAAACTGCGACAAAGCTTGGGAGAAAATGCAAGAACGTGCAAACTTTTGTCCATGTCATATTCATGTCATTTACGGACCACGCGTCTTTTTGAATCCTGACCAATCAAAGGCGCCTTAGGATTTCAGGCTGCCATCCTATGGCAGACATTGAATGACGTCCATAGGCTAAATCAGAGCAGACAGGAAATACAAGGGCTGTGCACTGTGCACTGTGCATGGCTTTGCAGTGTATTTGAAATGTGAGATCTGAAGAGACCCTGATGTCTTTCTTGGATGCAAAGCCCTCGTCAGTAGCTATGTACGAATGTTTGGACTAGCAGAGCTGCAAAGGTCTGCAAAGCAGAAGGCCTATTATAATAGTTATAATATATTATAATCAAGTTTCATCTTCAAGCACATTGCCACGGTGTGACGGTGTGTCGCTCTGCTAGCCCAAAGACGTCCTATAGACAAAGACAAGTGCTGCTTCGGTCGCTGCATCTTCAATGCTAGTTTTCTGACAGCCTCCGCTCACCACTGTGGATATGGCCGCAACGCAGTGAGACAGTGAGACACAATGAATGGATGAATTCTCTGAGAAAAAAAAAGGGCAAACACCAAGCTGTTATTTTCTTTCAATTTCTTTCACATGCTCTTGCCTCGTCTTGAAGTTCAAACCTCGAGGTGTGACGCACTGACCATGGGAGGCTTCATCGTGAATCTACCCGTGTTTCTGTTTGTGATCATATGTGATCATGCGTTTAAATGATGTTAAATGAGTTTGATGATTCAAGATTCAAGTTTCTTCTGGCTTTCACCGCCACTCGACTAGCCCAAGGTGCACTGGCCCTCCGTGGTGAAAGGTTCAGTGCACCAAGCGTTCTATCACCTAGGCCCCGTTCTGTGTGCCAAGAAACAAATCCGGAAACGGGAAATAAACTGGACACTCAGATGTTAAAAGAATGAGTTGTCAAGACTTGTTGCAGTAACATTGCTTCGTCAATGTGGGCACTGGTTCGCTTGCTGCTCATCATAGTTTTGGAAATACCATGTTGGGTGCAGGTCAGCAAGGGAGTCGATGCAGGGTGTGGTCTAGATAATATCATTCAGATGCATGTTTAGAAAAGTGCAGTGTCAGACATGTCAGACTCTGCAAGTGCAGCCATGCAGCCGTGCTGTGCCTGCAAACGAAACGCTTCCGAGGTTGATAACTGTTTGGGTATTCCCAGGTTGCAGAAAGTGAACTGAATGCATGAAGCAGTTCGGATTATTGTTGACCATTGTTGAAAACTGACTTAGAGAGACGTGCGCCTGCCCTGATCCGCGTCCAGCCTCAGCTTGGTTTAACGGACCATCTAGAGCTGCTGCCAGGAGTTATGCCCATTTCATGAGGGTATGGTCCTATATGATCCCATGACGTCCCATGGATCAAGTTCTGCAGCTTCACCTGATTCACTTTGGACGGCATACGGCTCTCTCTGAGGACAAGGACGATCCCTAAAGGTGGTCCCAGGCGCTTCTGTTCTTGAGCTGCCCTTACACCTGCCAGAGCACTGGCAGACTGACAGAGCCAGGTGTTTACTCGTTGATGGTCCCGACCTGCAGCAAGGCTATGTCGCCTCCGCATGTTCACAGCAACCTGCAATGATACCTGGCAGTGTCAGAGACATGGTATGATAATGTATGATCATCAATCATAGATATGATATCTATATATATATATATATGATTTCCAGGTTACATCCAGGTTACACATTGTTAAAATTCAAAACGATGACGCAGGTCGCCTGCCCCACGCCATGGATGATGCCGCCGGCCAGTTGAGCACCACTGCTTCTACGGCGCCGCAGATTCCGGGTGCTCCCTCCTGAGGCGAATCTCAGGGATGTCCCAAGGTCTGATATTTGAACTGCAACAGTAATATAGTAATAACAGTACACTGAAACAGTAAAACAATGTAAAACAGACATGTTTATTGACATAAACTATATAACATACATTAACATTAACATTAACATAATCATACATAATCATTAGTCAGTATTTAACAGTATTTAGTCTAACTATGTCTAACTCATTCCCATTGGACAATGGCATCCTGGTGGATGTCGAGGGCTTGCTTCGCTTTGGGATGCCGAAGACGCGATCGATCGCGATGCCGCTGTCGCAGCTGGGCTCGCAGCGCTGGGGATGGTCGGTCCATCCAGGAGGTCATCCACTTCGACTGCCGGAAGCACCAGGATTTTTTGGTGAAATATGGTGAAATTCATGAAAATCTGGCAAAAGAAAAAACTTGGAAAAAAGGTCAAGGATGGCCAAAGAACCACAAAAACTGGAGGCTTGAAGGTGTTGAAGGTGTCTAGAGACGTCTACAGGCTTGAACTAGATCTGCTTCACACTATAATCCGCTTTTAACATCTTTGTACAACGCTTGGATCACGGCCATAATCTGCTGACTCTGAGGTGGCGCCTGAAGGACTTCTGGCCAAAGGAGCTGCAGAGCCACTCCTGCAAATGCATATTTGGCGAAGATCATTTCAATACAAGGCTTTGTCTGAAAAAACGGTCCCCTCAATCCCATGTTTAATCAGAATTTTCCGTATCAAAACTGCCCCATTTTCAGACACCCGACAAAGTGAGCGCCTCTACTGAATTTCAGAAACCTTGGCGAGTTGCTCACATGTAAACAACCTCAGATTAGTACCTCATTGGCCAAAAATCATTGACCCGCAATGGATGGTTTCAAAATCCCAGGCGGCCAGCGGTGCATCAAGCTGTAGCCATCTGTAGCCCAGTGACTTGACCGGACCATTTTCACCCATTTTCTGGGCGACTGGGTGTCCCACGCTTTTCACCCATATCGGCACTCAAAAATGGAATCAACTGGGAAATACGAGAAACATCGAGAAACCAACTAAATCATAGAATCATACTATATAAATCAATCTAAATCACCCTTTGACGAATCGAAATTCTTGGCTCCATTTTATATATTTTTTGAAGTTGAATCATCTCCGGGTGGCTCAGCTGTCCTGCCACCAGCGCTTCCCTCGCTGCCACCACTCCGCGCGCTCGCCAGCATCTGGGAGAAGCGTCGCATGCCGCGGCATGCTGCCTCCAGGGCTTCAGTGGTGACCGCGTCGGAGTTCCGCCTGGGCACCGGATGCAACTTGCCAGAGGAAACAACAAGGGACAACTCATGAAAGCTGCGTCAAAAAAGGCATGTAGAACAAATACACGTCTCAAACTACCGTAAACTACCTGTCTTTAGGTCTTTTGGATGCAGGATGGATCCAAATTGGATAAGAATTAATTACCAAAGCACTAAAGGGAAAATGCAGCAAGATTAAAATTGTAACACATGTTCCCATCTCTTCAACCAGTTCAGCTGTCCTGCCACTGGCATCAGCGCTTGCGCTGGCCGGCGTCTCGGAGAAGCGTCGCATGCCGCGGGGCCCTGCTGCCTCTAGGGATTCCGTTGTGACCGCGTCGGAATTCCGCCTGGGCACCAAAACAGTTTTTGCACGGAAAAACCCAGGGAACACATGAAATCATAATAAATCATATGTATTCATATGTCATCCAAATGGCGAACAAACATCGGATCTTGGATCAAGGTTGCATCGGAAGTGGATCACAGGTACCAATTGGATCACATGTTTTTCTAAATGCCGAAAATGTCAGCACATCAGTAGCATCTGGGGAACCCAACCGTCGTTGAAAGCGTGCCATTGCAGCAGCTGCCTGCGAAAATGCGGCTAATCAGTTCCTGACTGAGAAAGGGTGTGTACCAGCATCAAGCATGATGTTTCTGCTGGTAAAGGTTCGCATCCCCTTTTTTTGCCTGGAGCGTCTCCATCTCTGTGCTTCCAGTGCCTGAACAGGCTTGCAACTAGCCAGCCATAGATGAAGTTGAATCTTAAGCCCGATCCGCCACTTTGCGCTTGATGAATCTTGATGTCATGAACTGCTGGGAACCACTTTTGCTCGCCGAAAACAGATGTTAGCAAAGCAAGAGTTTCCGGACATCTCTTCAAGCAAATTCCGCTCCAAAGTGCCTGTGTCCCCAATGCCACCTGTGCGCACATATGCCGCTTTCACCATGCGGACCTTGCCCACGAGCTTGATGATGCAGTGCATCAAATGAATCATGATGCTTTCCGAGAACTTCAAAGCACGTGTGCAAGTGCCGCTGTTTTACTGTTTCTATTTCTGGGCTACAGAGTCTAGTAAAACGCAGGCATAACATGCTGGCACCGGATACTTCACAATGCTTCATGACGTTTTCAACGCGTGGCATTGGGTACTTAGTTTTGGTCCACTTTGTGCCAGGAGGATTTCCTTATATTTCCTTCCTGTGTACCAGAGTGTACCCTAAGAGCCTAAGAAATACCTTGTGGGTGCGCATCTGTGGCGCATCTTTGGTAAAGCTCTCACGAGCACCTTGCTGGCAGTATGTTTGTTACGTTTAGTTGATTTAGTTGGGCGTTAGCACACTGCCCTCTGTTTTTGATTGCTTTTGCTGTGCACCACAGGGCCTTTTTCATCAGCTCTCCGTTGGTCATGTTGCCTGGTTCGGGCAGTGGAATGCAACAGAAAAAAAAGGAACGGTATTATTGGAACAGCATGGAACAGCCATCTACATCAAATACATTCAGGTACGATGCAAATCAGACATAAATAATTACATATTCTTTTAAGTAATTCTAATTAAATATATGGGTATGGATCAAAACCTATTAATACCATTTTTAGGGGAATGAACATCCATTTACCAGCTATTTTGATGTTCACCAGGGGTACAAGGTTTTGACACACTGCCATATAACTATAAATCCGATAACTATAAATCCGACATGAATACCACGCGATACTGCTCAGAGGTTTGGAAGAAAGAATTCTGACGAGTCCAAAAAGGCCTTCAGCTAACCCCCGCAGGACTTTAGAAGCGCCCTGAATGTTGTTCCACTGGTCTTTCCGTGAGCCAACCTGGCACAATGCTATGAAGCGATGCAATGCGAAGCGAAGAAACGCTGAGTTTCATTCCAGACTTTGGGAGACGACCTGCTTCTCGAGCTCCCGGATCTTTTTCTTCTCTTCCCTCAAGGCAGTGGCCTGGTCCACTGGTTCAGTCGGTTGCGAGCAGGAAAAAACGTACAGAAACAGTCCTCAGAGCTCGAATCATTCTTGATATCTGGCTTTCCAAAGAGCTCCTGCCGATAACGAAACCAGAGTTGCTGGCCACCAAAGAGCCCTACGCGACTCACTGAAACAGCATGGAAATGCAGCATCTATCCACTAGCATCAACTAGAAACTGCAATGCAACATCCAACATCATTCAACATCAAACAGCTGTTCACCAGCTTCATACCATTTCCATGAGTCCTGTCCTTAATTTGCTGCTTCTCCTGTGGGCTCAGGTTGGTACCTTTGTTGCGAACCACTTTGGTGAGCTCCTGCATCTGATGGTTTCAACCATTGGGATCATAATTCCCCCGAAATAGGCTTCAAAAATTGAGAAAAATATCGGAAACCACAAAGGCATTGGTCATTGATGTCATTGATGTCATGATCATTGTTGTTTTCCCATCCTTGTCTATCAACTCCGAATCTACCTTAACATTGCCAATGTCCTGCTCCTCTGAACATTCCGTTCCGAGACGTGCAAATCCAAAACGTGTAATGTCACTGCACCGGCTTGACAACTCCTCGATGGCATTTAGCTGCTCTTGGATACCCAAGGTTTCACCTGCTCCGTTCTGCAATTACAAACCCAGCATCTTGCAAAACATAATTTCAAAACATGTTATTTTGTCCACACACTGAGATTTTAACGAAATGGAACTCCTTGCAAAGGTCTCTCAGGTCTCTCCCTACACTTTGATAGGTTTCGTGGGACTCTGTCAGGCCTTGTGCTGCCAACAATTGTTGCATCAGTTCCTAAGAAAACATCAGCTGTTGCATCAGCTAAGTGTCAACTTTGTACCAGGTGAATCTGGATTGGCTCTGTCTCCTTGTGATATTTGTCTTTTTGTCTCTTCCAAGCAATTGTTTCAGCAGCAACAGTTGGTCATGGTCAGGCACGCTATGTCATGGAGCGTGCAGAACAGACATCACCACGGGTCACCACGAGATGGACAAGTTCAAGCATGAGTCAAATCTCATGCCTCAACTTATGAGTCAAGTTTGATTTCGCACTCATTCCTCCATCTGTTGCAATAGTATGACTGCTGCCCAGTAGCAGGATTCACACGCTTGCCGAGCAAGTCCTGGTGATGAAAAACTTGAAATCTGGGATTGGCTGCTTAAAAGCTCTGGTAAAACACCGGCTTCATTCTGTTCAGTCGCTAGGGAAAGAACACCGGCTCGACCAACATCTCATTGCAATGCACCAATCTGCATGAACAAACCATCCATTCTCTGCCTCAAGCGTTGCTTGTGACTCTAGTTGCGATGCACGCCGCGGGCTCTTCGTACTTGTTGGGCTTGACGGGCCAACTGCCACAAACACCAGAAATATCGAACGTCAATCAAATCAGTTCGAGTTTGACAAAATGTGACCGCCCATCTCCAAGCTCAACATAAGTATACTACTATATAAGTATAGTAAGTTATATTGTATGTTATACTGTAATATACTTTACGTATAGACAAACCAAGCAACCGGCTGTTTCGTTAAATTGGATGCAGCTGATCCTGTCACCATCGAAGCAGCTTTGGCCTTCTCCATCCAAGGGAGGCACCGGTGGTGCCACGTGGCCACCGTGGCCACCCTGGCTGTGGCTGAGCTCTGCCAGCTCCTCCCGAAGCTGCGCAAGCTGATCCTGTCGCTGGTATTGGGGGGATGGGACCCGATGGGATTAGAAATACTGACAAGAAATTATGGAATATTGGGGATATTGAATAAGTCCATTTATTTCTTGGGTCTTTTTTGGGGGTATTGATTTATCTCCAATTATTGGGATTGGGATATTGAATATTGGTTTTATTGGTATTAGTAATACCCCCAATACCCCCAATAAATTAGAAATACTGATGTATTTATTGGGGTATTGGTTTTGAATAACTGACAATACTAAAACAATCGCCAACACGAAGAAACATAAGAAACCATCCATTGTTTAATTGTCATTTTGTGGTGTCAATGAAGTTTTTCACCAATTCCAAGTCATCTCTCACAATGTAACAGCAAGGGCCAACACACGCCGGCTGAAGCAGGTTCACAAATCCTTTGAAGCCCTATGGCCAGGCCAACAATGGAGCTCCCAAATAATTAGTCATTGAATGGGGAAAACGATGGAAAACGATGCATGAAAATTTGCGGGATCCACTATGACCAAAAAAAATCAATCTGCAGATATCTGCAGGTCCTGCTTCTGTCGCTGCTCCGATTCTTTATCTTCCAACAGGGCAAATGTGATATCTTCGCTGAAGGTCTCTACCCCAACCTCCGTTCCCAGCACCTCAGTAAATTTGAAGGGATCAGAATGTCGTTTGATTGCACGCTCAGCAACAAGGACTGAAATTTAATGGAAATGATTGGCAATGTTTAATTGTGATATCGTTTGCAGCATTGATATGGTTGAAATTCAACTGCATCTGTGCGCAGTCCACTTGTCCATAGATCCCCTGTTGTCTTCAAATATACCCAAAGGATTCCAGAGTTGGTCTATGGCAAAGTGCCATGCTTGCTCACTGCAAAATACACATCTCCCTGAATACCTAGACTGAAGCACGAAGCTGCTAAGCTGGCCTTGGAAAAGTGCTCGGAGAGGGACCGCAACTTCTCTTTGCATTTCTCAACTTCTTCATCCAACCTCTGGAATTCCTGGAGTCAATGACATGGGTGCGTCTGAAAATGTGGTATAACATGGTATAACCCCAAAATGGCCATTTTAACGGCCAGAATGATTGGGGCCACCGCTAGATTTTGAGGCACCCAAAACTTCAGAGGCTGAATCTTGGGAGTGCCAGAACCTCCCAGAATCCAGAATCGGGATGTTAATAACGGTTTCTTCAATACAACAATATCAGGTATAAAATGATCAGCATGATGATTGTCACTAGTGTCAATAATGAATCATTAACAATTTAACAATTGAGAGTCCATAATATTCAATGATATCAATAACTAAAATAGCTATAACTCTATAACAATGTTATATTAACAAACATAGTAACGCTATAACTCGCCACCAGCCCATCAGCCCTTTTCGGCCACCCGGTGGTGTCCTGTCTTCGCTCAAGCTCTTCAGGCCTGGGACGAGCCACATTTTATGGGGAGAACAATGGGAAAATGATGATTGACCCCTGGCATTGGATTTTTTTGGGTACCACATTTTCAGATGTTCTGAAAAAAAAAAAACATCTTGGGATCACTATTTTAATAGATTGAATTATTCAGATCAGAGTGGATCACATAACATGTTTTAACATATTTTAACCTAACATAAGCTATCAATAGCTATCATCATTAATTCACTTTGAAAGGCACCTGGATTTGAACTTCAGATCCTTGGATTCTAGAGCTAAGCCCTCCACGAGATCTGCGGCGACCTGCAAAAAAACTGGCAAAAGGGATACCCATGGTATACCATTGTATACCCCCATATGATCCCATAAGATCCCCTAAGCCTCCAAAGACTCTAATGGCGGAAAGTGATGATAAAACTCTATGACACATTATTAAACTCATACTTTACCTGTAGATCCTCGGGTAGGCATGGGTAGCCTGCAAAACCTCAAAGGCTGCGCCTCGGAAGCTCCGCAGGCTTAGGATCCTGGCGTCGACAGAATCGCAATGTGGATCTCAAGCACCGCGCAATGGCACCAAAATTATCGTAGAGATGTCTAACCGTTAACCAAGAGCAACTGTGATGACATGTTCTAACCAAGAGCTACTTACAATTCTGTGATGAGATGTAATTTGTATTTGGAACGCGATGATGCTCTCTTTTTGCTTGGGAAGCATGGCAAGCGGAGACTGAAGACTGTAAGACTGCATTGAAACTGAATGCTGCCCTGGAAAGGAAACAACAGAACACTTAGCGGACAAGGGCCATCTTTAAACGTATTTCCATGCAGGTCTCTTTGGACCCAGCTCTGATGGCCATGTCACAGTGTGTGTGGCTTAATGACGTCTTACAATGGAATTGGTGCAGGGCAGAAATCCATTGAATGCCATCGGTTCTATGAGTTCTATGGACAAGTTGGCAAGGCGTCGAAAAGCTTCCAGTCAATGCTGCTCTCAAGTTTCTTCTTCACTGACCTCAACGTAGGGAAGGGAAAGGGAAGTGGTCGAAGCCGGCATGGAATGCTGCGACGGAGAGGCACTCCTTGGAGGATTCTGGCCGAAACCACCACAGGCTCACCATCACCATGTCAGGTTTGCCGTGTACCAATATAACCAACATGATGTTTAGTAGCAAAGGGATTGTGACCAATATAACCAACATAACAAACAAAATAGCAAAAGGAGTATAACAGTATAACCAATGTAACTATCAATGGATTGGTTTAAGGGAAAATCTACAGGAAACCATAGATTTTCCCATTAAATATGGGGCTTTCCTGTAAATTTTCCCTTAAACCAATCCATTGTAACTATAGAACCAAACATGAAGTTCCCTCCGCTCCAACTTCTTTGCTAACCATTCCAGATAGGGAAATCATGATACTCATGGAATCGCACGGCAGAAGCTAAGCAGCGTCCACGCTCTCCAAGAAGAGCGTAGACTCCTGTGGAATCTTTATTTGATGCAAAAATCCCTATGACTATAGACTATACTATGGTGACTAATGGCTGTCAGTGTCAATGGAAAAAGCATGGCAAACAAATAAAATTGAATCCTTGCTGCACAGCATCTCACTCTTTTGTCGCTTCAAAAGTGGCCCACCTGGCTTGCACGCCTGCACAAATCGCATGAGGCTGTCGTCCAGCCTCAAAATGGGCACAACGGCAACTCTGGATGTTCTCATGGCGACTCAAGGCCTTTTCGTGTTTCTTCCCTCCGTGTTGGAATTAGGTCACTGAATCAAAAGAAATCAAAAGCCAACAAAGATGTGGCTTGCCCATGCTTGCCCTCCGTGGGATAGCATTGCACCGCCGAGCTGCTCGCGTTGTTCTGGTGGCCGATAAGCCAGTCCCAAGGCTTCGAAGACGTCTGCTTCCTCTGTGACCGGCACCTGCCCAGTGTGTCTCACAGCGGCGATGGAGAAGGATGCGCTAACTTTGGGGAAGACCAAATGCAGAAGGAGGAAACCAACTTAGAGAACTGTCCCAAATTTGAAACAATTTATATAATAATTTATAATCAATCTGGTACAAGATCTAATGCTGCGTTCCGATCTGCTTCAGCAATCCAGCCTGTACTCCATTCCCACTAGCATCTCGAGCCAGCAATTGAGTAGAGCTGATCTTCAAACCTGAATTACATGGCTGAAGGGGCCAAAGGAAAGGATTTGTGACTCTCTGACTAAAGTGGAAGTATCCCACAACGTCATGTGCCTTCAAATCAGAAGATGAAGATGAAGCGCAACCAAATACTAAGCAGTAATTACGAATATGATCAGCAAGGAATATTTTGTACAAGAGTGTAGAATGTGTAGATAGTGTAAGCAAACAGTCACAAAAGAAAGAAGCAACCCGACTCCATCTGCGCCTTTGTAGCTGGCCAAACGGTGGAGTTCCCGCAAGAAGAGGCCCGAGCCAGTCCAGTTGAGCAAGACCAGGGGCAAGTGTTCTCGCCGTGACAGAATCAGGTCCATTCGCCTGCGAAGTTCAGCTCAAGCTGCCTGAACCCTGCAAAAAAAACTGCAGTTGAAATAGAGTCTGAGTACAATACATAATCATCCCAAATTTGGTTGAAAGCAAAAAATATCTGACCACCAACCAGTACTGTACGTTTCATAAAACTCACATACATTCTCCCATAATAGTGCCAAATTCTTCTTGTGCCGTGTTTTCACGTCGCCTGTGCAAGCTGCCAGGTGTTGGCAAACGAAAAATGCCCAGATGCGTCTCTTCTCCGTTCTCAGATGGAGAATTGGGCGCATGGCCACCGAGCTCCTCCTCGAGGCCACCAGTGATCCACGAGTACAAAACTGCAGAAACCTTTGGGCATCATGAACATAAAGGAACATAAAGGAAGGATTTTCCCAAAGTCCATAGACTTGTAGAACTAGAGATCTAACAAAGCAGTCCGCAGTCCGCATCGGATTCAAAGTGTGTCGACGGCGTCCTTGGCCACATCCATAGATCTGAGCTCTACCAGCAATGGAGTCAGTCCTGACAAAGCTGGCTAGCTGCTTCTAGTGGGATTGACATTAACATACATTAACTATATTACTATATTATATTCAAACAACATCATTTGCCACATGGATTCCATTTACCTCAGCCCATAAGGACTCCCATAACCAACCCTTTCACCAAGGTTAGCCTCCCGAGAGGACGCATCCATGGCGCGGTGCAATGACAAGGTCTATGTCCGACATGCTCGCCGCTCCTGAAGCGCCGCGCTGTTCCGGAAATCTGGCTCCAAAAATGGCTGGGGAATAGTCGGTTCCCCAATGAATTGGCATCTTTGATGGCGAAAATGATATATATATATATATATGTTATTAATTGTTATTGTATGGTATAATTATAATATATTATAATAGACTATATAAATTTATATAATATAATCTAATAATCAATGTATATACAATATGATATACATATATACGTATATATATATACCATGAGATTTTAGGGCGTCACATTTTCAGACACACCAACACCAAAATGCAAATGAGGACATGCTAGGAGAGTCCTCTGCGCATTGAGCCACATGGGATCATTTCCACCTGAAGGGCTGGACATCTATCATTGGGCATATATGCTACAGGAAAGTCTTGACAATAAAAAATGACTAAACCATCTAAACCCCAATGTAGGGGGTCTTGATTTCCTTTTCTTCACCAAAGCCCAAAGTCGAAGATCAACCCATTGGATCTAAGGGGTTCCTGATGATTCCTGTACAGTCATCCGAGGGCACTCAAACAGTTGCTCTGAAAATAAGGTCACCCAACTCCATTCATTATTTTCACCACTAAACCATACTAAAACATACTAAAACACAATAAAACTGCAATTTCTTCGGGTGCACAAGCTTCAAGTTGCCATTTTTCGGTTGACGCTCCGGATCCCTCTGGTAATCAAACATGGCTTGCTGCCATCGCGTGGATTATTTACCCATTAAAACCTTCGTTTTCTAATTGTCCTATGATTTTCCCATCATGTTTCATTAAGACCTCCATTTATAGGGAATTGTCCCATGTCCATTTTTAGTGCCCATGATATTCCTATCCCATCAAACCTCCATATCCTCCAACAGGTCGAGGTCCATCCTCGGTCCGCGGCCTGCTTGGGGCCATACGCCTTCTCCGCCGCATCGGACACCAGCTGGATGAGCTGTTCCGCTTCGCTGCGTGGGATGCGCTGCTTGAAGTCCTCCACATATTGCAGGCCCAGCCTGGCGATGGTCCAATGGTATGGCCATGTATGGCCCAGCCTGGCCCAGCCTGGCCCAATGGATGGTGTCATTTTCAAGACTTGTGCCCCTGCTAGTGAATCACTGCAATTTTTAGTGAATTGCACAGAATCCATGTTGGCAAAGTAAAGTTGTGACCCCAAAGTGGATGGTCTACTAGATTACTATGTTTCATTCTTTCGTTTGATTTCGACCTGTCTCAAGAACTGAACCCATCAATGTTGGTTAAACCTGGTTGTAGGTCACCATAGGTCACCATACCCCCAACATTGGACGACGCCTCTGCGTCCTCGTCAACTGGAGCTCGTCTTGCCGTGCGCGTAGATCCTCCAGGCTGCGGCAGCCGGCTTGGAACCACCTGTGGGAGGACATTGGTGACCTTTGGGAGAGGGTGACCTGTTTGGTGACCTCTGGTGACCTTTGGTGACGAGCTTCACAAGATCTCAGAATATTTCTGCAGATTTCTATATATATAATATGTTCATATATGTTCTAGTCTGGTCATTGAGTCATTTGTTTGACTCAGAAACAGGTCACTAAAATTTCGGGGCCGCCTCCTGGCCACAGACTCTCCTGCACCGTGGATGCAGGTGAACTCCTGCAAAATATGCGTCGCAGCATCACCTGAGCGCCCGGGATTCCCAAAACATGGATGGAGCAGATCACCAGCCATTTGTGGCTGCATTGATACCCCATTCCCGGATATTTTCAAGATGTCTTATACTTATACCATCTGATAGTCTGATACCCATATACCCCTGAGAATAGGTAGGTCCCATGCCCCCTGCCAAGCGTCCCTGTATAGCACTGAGCCGCTTCAAACTACCCGTCTCAAGCAGCTCGCGACACTTCTCACGGGTTTTGGGGCCTAGACCCGAGATCCGGTCGAAGTCCTGCCAAAAGGGCTCGGTTGGAATTGCTTTTGTTGAAGGATGGGCCGTTTTTTAATCCTCTGGTTAAGAGTTGATGGTTGCTGATCAAGTTGCTTGAAAACTTCACGCACTTTTTTCGCACCGGCAAAGCTGGATTTGGGCTTACCCATGCCTTGACACAACTTGCATCGACACTTCTGAAGTCCATGCACTCCTCTGGATGTCTCAATGGTTCCGGCCATGTTCTCACCAACCTCTCAGCCTGACCAGGAATTCATATCAGTCAAATCTCCAGGCTACATTGTCACCATTGTCATCATTGTCACCACAAAATTTGTTTGGCAAAAGTCATCAAAAGTCATGTCATACAACCAATGGGATATGAATGGGATATGAATGGGATATTGCCTGATGGGTTTCTAAATGGAATTCGAAAAAACCTTCGCTTTCCATTGCCTTCGCCAGCTGCCAGCTTCGCCATCGGTCCCCACGAGCGGAATAGGCCTCCGCCAGCTGCTTCAGCTGTTGGGCAATTTCCACCTGCGACGCGTAATGCGCCTAACGAACTGCCGGAGCAGTGGATGCTAGTTACCCCAGTCATATTGGGAAATCATGGGTAGTCATAAGTTATAACTTGTACAGTAGATACTGGTAGGGTATATGCTTTGTTGGGGCGGTATCCATCGTTTTCCAGCGCTTCAAAGGGGGTGATCTTCAAAGATACGTCTGGTGCTTTGTGCAAATGGGGGTCAACAAGAACGATTCTATGCAATTCTTTTGAGAGAAATCAAGTTGAATCAAGATTCAAAAGCCAAGTTGCATTCTGCGGCATGTTGGAAGTTGCAATTTCTCCAGCTATCCTGGGCTTTATCAGAATCCATGGCGACAAGCACAACGGGAGTACTCCACACAAAATCATTTCGATTCTTCCAAAATGTAAAAGCGTATCATACTCATACAGTAAACATATATATATATATAGAGAGAGAGAGAGAGTATCGAATATTGAATAATCCATTAGATTCCATTAGATTCCATTAGATTCCATTAGATTCCATTAGATTCCATTAGATTCCATTAGATTCCATGTAACATCACTGCATGACTTGCATTTCAAGCGTCTTTGTCCCTTCGGCCCCTTCGGCCCCTTCGTCCTTGATCTGCTTAAAGGGCTTAACCTCGGTCTTCACGGACTCGCGCCGTTGAGAAACCAGACTTGCGGGTGTCGCAGCTGTCTCGACTCTCGTAGGGATCACGGGAAGGGCCACACGGACCTCGCCAAAACAGGTCTTTGAGGACTCATGTGATTGGCAAAATCCAACTGGGACGCTTTTTTGGGGAAATTCAGAATGGAAAAAGATCATCAAAACTTTCAAATGCACATCCAACACATGCAGAATCAAGAGAAGCATCTGCACCTGGAAATCTGCTTCAGGAAGGCGCTTCCCTTGCTGCACTGACTTGCCTCGATTCTTTCATGCCATGTTGAGACTGGTCATATGTTCCTCCCTTGCCAAGGCTCATGAGGCGGGACCTACAATGACTTCAACATCTGGCCACATTTGAAGGCTCTTATCTGACCCACCTATCATGCGCCCTCTGGGTCTCACTGACGAAGTGCTTTCTCCCCATCACGACATGATTTTGCTGCGTCTGCTGATCAATGTTGTTTGCCATGGCTCACCCCATGGGAGCAAAAAAAATGAAAAAACACCGATGGGTATCGGTTGGTGTTTTTTTTGATGCGCGATGATGGTGCACGATAAGCAGCGATAAAACAATGATGAAACATGGCAAAACAACCAACAAGAAGCATCAAGAAGCTATGAAATGGCGCAAACTCAGGGTCGACCCATGGACCCCACACTGAGATGAATCCTTGAGTTTCGCAGACTCTTCGCTTGTCAAGTTGCTCAAGAGCCAAGGTGCTAAGCCAGTCTGCCTGCACAACTCGCACTTCCACGGGTAGTTTCGACAAAGTTGTCTCTGGCACTCCAGCACCAATGACCACGTGCCTGAAACGTGGCACTTTGGAAGGGTACCAAATTTAAATTGGTCAAAAATGATCAAAAACGTCAAGGAGGGTGACATATTTCACAAATCCAAAATGGCGAATTTGTTGGATGTGCTATGATCTGTTATGAACACTGTTATGAACACTCTTCAACAGATTCAGTGTGTTCAACCTCCCAAGACCGGGCTGCGTTGCGCCATCGAAATCTTCGCAAACTGTGCCGCCATTGGAAGTGATGATGCCTTTCAGCACCCCGCGACGCAGCTTGGTCATCTCTCGGCCAGGGAGCAGATGGAGGGCGCAGCCGGAAAACATGCCGAGGCTGTGCCATCGCCAGAAACAGGCATTCGCAAAGCATTTCTCATGCGATTTGTTTGGTTTGTTGATACATGATGATACATGTTGGTACATTGTTGATGCAGAGTGCATATATGTATATATGTATATATGTATGTATGTATGTATGTATGCATGCATGCATGCATGCATGTATGTATATATATATATATGTGTGTGTGTGACTAGCCTGTCATCATGCACAGTTCACTTTGGTTTACCAAAAAGAAGCCTGTCAGTCTCAGTAAATAAGCGATGCAGTTTGAGAGGTGAGGTGCTCATTCAATCATTCTACCCCTGGACCACAGGCGCAAAATTCACGGTTTGGTCCACGTGTTGTCTGTGCCAAGTTCCAAAATGGTGTCTTACTTTCAGTACATGCTAACTTCTCTCTCTCTCTCTCTCTCTCTCCCTCCCCCCCACATATAATATATTGTATCAAAACATTTTATATATATATATATATATCATATCATATCAAATCATATTATATTATAGTAGAGTATAGTACAGTATAGTATAGTATGCTATACATATATGTATATAATATATAGTACTAACGCAGTGTATACATACAGTGATATGTATATACCGCATCTGAACGACAGAGATCATACGTCATAATAATATGTTATAATATTATATATTATATATTGAATATATTGTATACACCGTAAAATAGTATATACGCACACATCAGATTAACCGCTCATTGCCAGCTCAAGATGGCCGTCTGCTTCAAAAGGTCGACTCTGAAGTCAATCCCTCCCTTTGCAGCCTTGGGCTTTTGCCGTGTGCGAGCCTGCACGCAAGTTGAGCAAAATTAGAATCATCTGGAAGTGATGAGGGCCGAGCATTTACTGGGTTTAATGAAATGGAAATCTACAGGAAACATCAGGAAACCATGGTCTCATCTGTTGGTTTTAAATGCAATGTTTTGGGGGTTCCTGCAGATTTCCTAGCCAATTCCGTGAGGCAACTCTTCCAGCAGAGAGGCAGCATGGCGATGCATGTGTCGTGGTAACCAGCAAACAAGGATGCAACATTGGTATGTACAAATAGCATCAAATAGCAAATAGCATCACATCGAAAAGCTGCAACTGCTGTGTCGGTAGACCAACTGAACCTCCGAGGCCACCCCAAGGTCTCAACCAAGCCTTCTTTGAACTGCTCCCGTATGAGAAACATTAGTGTCACGCACATCGTATTGTCGAGCTTTGGATTGCCTCACTACAGTATATAGCAAGATATCATGCAAGATGGGTCGACCCCCTCAAAAAGCGACTGATTGGTGGCTGTAAGTAATTGACAACTCCCGAAAATATATGAAAATATGCTATACCAAATTGAGATCATCCCATTCTGATGGGGAAAAAACATTGAAACTAGCCACAAAACACGCCTCAGGCTTGGCAACAGCTGCAACAGGAAGGCTCTTCGCCAGATTGACCTGCCCAAAAAGCCTCTGCGCTATAAACCATTCAAGGAACAACAAAAGAATCAACGCAGCATTTTGGTGGGCACATCATATCTATTATATATCTATTATATATATATTATATATATATTATATATATATATATATATATGTCTATATTCTATATCGATATCTATATATTACATGCACAGACAAATCATCAGATCCTTTCGCCGTGGCAGCCAGCTGCGCAAGGTGGCCAGAACCGGCACGAGATGTCCATTTCAGGATGTTCATAGTCTACAATGCTTGGAGGTTAAACATATCTATGCTATATATATATGTGATTAAATATGTGTATAACATTGTGGTTGCATGCTTCTATAATCATATAACTATATAATAGTTATTTATTTATATATATATACATATATATATACAGTATATATATATATGTATAATCATCTATAATTGTAAATCTACATATATAGATGGGCACCTCCGGCTGGCTGACTCGTCGGTCCATGGCTCGAGGATCCAGGTGCAAGCGCTCACGCAGCTGCTGGGCCTGGCACCATCTGGCACCCGGCCCGGGAAATCCCTGCTGAAATGAGGGTTTTCATAGGAACATCATAGAAAAATCATAGGAAAATCATGGGAAAAACATGGGAAAATCATGGGAATATATTAGACATATGGATACATAATGATACAATATAGGAAAATTCCCTATAAATGGAGGTTTGAATGGTAACATCATGGGAAAACCATTGGTAGAACATTGGAATTATCCCTATAAATGGAGGTTTGAATGGGACTATCCTGGAACACAATGGAGGGATTTTACCAGCAGACCATGTTTGCCAGCAGGAACTGGTTGAAGGGCCGTTGAAGGGCACATAGTTCCCTGGTGCTTCCAGTATTTCACTGTCCTCAATCAATGAATCATTCAGTGAAAGAGGGGGTAGGGCATGCTGCGCAGCCACTGCTCGTTAACCCCTCAACTCATATCTTCGTGGATATACCAAAGAACATCTAAGAAGCATGATCTTTAAATCTGCCAGATGTGATTCAATGTCTGCATGAGCTACATTAAGTTGAATCATCAATTGATTGCAGTTGTTAATGATTTCAATTATCTGTGATTGGAATTACCCTCTGGTAATTTAACATAGCTATGGAAAGATCCACCATTTTTAATGGGAAAATCCACTATTTCAATGGTCATTTTCAATAGCTATGTAACAAATTACCAGAGGGTATATCATGTTATATCTTTGGATTCTTCGTCGCCATATTTTCCCTCGGAATCACCGACATGTTCCATTGCCTTCTCTGCACTCGCCATGAATTTGTCCCGATGAATCCTGAGGTCCTCGAGGGCCTTCACCAGAAAGCAGGTCACTTGAATGATGTGTAGAGCGATAAAAAAATGTGAATGTACAGATAGCAAAATAATATTATATCATTATATTACGTTCTATATTATATATATACATACACATATTATGTGTATCAAATTGGCTGTTATATCTCTATTTTACATATACGTAATTAGTGGTTCACTATTGCTTCAAGGTGAAAGAAACTTTGAAGATCCGCGGATTTAGCGATGATGATCATTGGTCAAACAAGCACCAAATCCCAAGGAAGTTCTCTGAATCTCCCAGGAATGTCCCTCAAGAATGCCTGGGAAGTTAAAAATGAAAACAGTGGGACCAGGGGACCACGGGAAAGTAGGACTCAGTGTGGCACCTACAAATACGACTGCACGGAGAAGCAGATATCAAACATATCAAGTACAAGAAATCCCGTAAAAAAAAAAAAAAACATAAAACATGGGTTGCAGACTCCAGACAAACTGCTTGGAAACTGCTGGCCTTCTGCGCCGCAGGCAGCTGCTCCTCCAGCTTTGCCATCAGCTGGTGTGGTGGAAGCACGTTCGGCTCGCTCCGCTTCTTGCCTCGAGGGGAGGACCAAGCCCTGGGAACGGAGATGGCCCAGAAGCATTTCACTGAATGGCAACAGTAGCTAACCCTAGTGAAATCGTGGTAACCCAAACACACACACACACATAATATATATATATATATATACGTATAGATAAATGGGTACAACTTGCGGTACAACTGGTAGAGACCCATCACTGTAGCTGTACGGGAAATCCCCAAAAAAAAAATGAAAATGAACATATACTCAAGATTTGATGTGAAAAACCAGTGATGTTTCTTCTGTACATTTTCCCTTCAACCAATCCATTGACCAAAGGAAGTGTTCGCAACTTGACAGGAACTGATCTGTTTGGATGGAAGAGTCCAGTTCTGCTGTTTTTGTTCTGGAATGTTCTGGATAATAATCTGTCGATCCTTTGACACCAAGCTTCGGTTGGCATCTGGATCGACCACGCTCCTGTCCGTGAGGCTAGGAAAAATTACATTGGCAGTGGCAGAGGTAGATCTTAAGGCCAAGTTCATTCAACTGGAGATCACAGGAAGGCAAACAACATGCGACCAAGGTTTGACTGTGACCCTGCGCAAATGGCAGAACACCCTTGATCACTCAGCAAAATGGGACAGTGATTGGCTCAGGTTTGTGAGAAACCTACGACCTACGAGTGTCTGAAGCAGTTCTTCTCAACTGTCCATCACAATCTGGATCCACAGGTGAGAGCTTGCAGCCGCTGCCTGATGTTTTTAGAACTTGGAGATCCATCACCTGAAGCACACAGCATGAGCTGTTGAATCCACTGTGGCCCAGTCTTGGACGGCTCCACAGGGGTGCACGGGGTGCACCCCAAATCGCTGTACCTGGCCTACTGACCTTCACACTTCAAGTCCCCTGGTGCAGCAGTCTTCCGGCCGAGCCTTTCCCGAATTTTTCGGAGTTTTGCTGCGCCAGTTGGACCTCACAGGCAAAGTCAAATCCTTTGAAGAAAATTGGCGATCAACGCCGGTCTACCGTGGATTGGGGATGTTGAGGCGTGAAATGGTGCTTCCGATTCTAAGCTTTGAAGCTCATCTGTCGTGTGGCAGGCAGCCACAAGAGATCTCAGTAGCAGAAAAGACTGCAAGCAATCAGCACTTTAGGTGCCCACCCCCCAAAATCTTCCAAAAAGCCAAGCCACCGCCTTTTTTGCCTTCCTTGGAATGCAGTGACAACAGGATCTGTGGCGATTGAGAACCAGGAGGCTTGGACTGAAGAAAATCAGACATGCTGATCTAAGCCCACATGCTTCCGAGCATCTGAATACGATCTGCACCGCCCCTCGCTTGTGTGATCCTGGCGCTCTCTAGCTCCTGCCATCACCGCAGCAATGAACCAATTCAAGTCAAATAGGAACATGCATGGACTAAATTATTGAGTAAATGGCTTTGTCTGAGAATGGCGTACCCCCGAAGTGCAAGGCTTCTCATGATAAGGCCCATCATATTTATTCCATACAGGTCCCTATTTCTTCCATCAAAAAATGACCATTTTGGGGGTACCCGGGTACCCCATTGAGTTCCCATTGAGTTCCCATTGAGTTCCCATCAGGACGTCCAGGTCCTTGACCTTCTGCTGCAAAAGCTGGACGTCTCCTTCAGCCCTCGCAAGCATGACCTGTCGATGACCCTTTCCACAGCTGAAAAAATTGGCTGATCAAATTGATCAAATGTCGGATGTTCATCACCAAAAAAAAAAGGTACAGTACTAGAAAACATCATATGTGCAAAGGTCAAAACGTGGAATATAGGTTTGAGAGTCATCCATTACAGTACATATTGGGAATCCTTCCAATGTATAAATCCCAGTAGTTTATTCATGACCATCCCCAATATGATCCAAGATTGAACGGTATTGATCCGATACAACTGCAGTCGAGCCTTGAGGTCTTCCGGCGTTTGTTGCTTCAAAGACTCCTCTGAGTGTCAATCTTTTGACAGGCTACAGCTGCTGACCTATGATGAGGGTATAGTATAGATGTCCAAAGATGGGATGTATTACCTGAGGTCTCAGATATAATGGGAATATCATGGGAAGTTTAATGGAATATGGGAATATCATGGAATATTATACATATATATATATATATATTTATATGTATATGTATCTATTTTATATTATGAACACCTCGTTTTCTTTTTAAACTACTAAGATTCGTGGGTTTAGTGGAGTATTTCAGGCTCTGCGTGTCCTCCGAGACATCGGGAACCCCTTGAGCCGCTCGGAGAAGGGCATCTGCCTGAGCCTTCTTCTCAGCGTCCATCTTTTGCTTCGCCTAGCTTGGGATATCTTGGGATCAATCTATGAAATCTATGAAAATGTATTGTATCTGGGTAAATTATCAGATTTCACTAGATTCGATATTCTTGGCCATTTGGGGATGATTCCCCTTACTCATGATGCTATCATCTATCTGCATCTGTGTCTCAGAAATTACACTGCTGCTCTGCATCTACACACAGTCACACACATATTATTATTACGCTCTGCTCGCTTGAAATGTCCCCACTATTTGCTCCTTGCAGTGCAACCCTTTCGACACCATCCTGTCCTCCTCCTGGAGGGTCTTGAGAATCTCTGTGATTTCCTGCGCAACACGAAGGGTCAGAGAAATTCAAACCCGTTTCTGCCAGGCTTCCTTTTAGGAGTGGCCAAAAATGGGCACATCATCTAGATAGAACAGTCACCTTGCTATATAGGGAAAACAAGACTGGTGTGAATCATCCATGCTGCGGCTACCAAAGAAGCCCTGATGCACTTTCAAGAAAGTGCAGCATGAATTTTTGAGCCAATGGAAAGATTATGTTGAGCAATAGGTCTCAAACCTACACAGAGATCCATGTGGTTGGTAGGAATTCCTCATTGGATTATGATCGTCCCCAGTGTATCATCAATCAATCAATCAATCAATCAATCAATCAATCAACAAACCAACCAACCAACCAATCAATCAATCAATCAATCAATTAATATACATAGATATATATATATATACATATGCGTGTGCGTGTGTGTGTGTGTATGTATGTATGTATGTATGTAGGTATGTATGTATGTATGTAGGTAGGTAGGTAGGTAGGTATGTAGGTATGTAGGTATGTAGGTATGTAGGTATGCAGGTATGCAGGTATGCAGGTATGCATGCATGCATGCATGCATGCATGCATGGATGAATGGATGAATGGATGAATGGATATATGCATGTATGAATGCATGTATGAATGCATGTATGAATGGATGAATGCATGTATGAATGCATGTATGAATGCATGTATGAATGCATGTATGTATGCATGTATGTATGCATGTATGTATGTAATGAATGTAATGAATGTAATGAATGTAATGAATGTAATGAATGTAATGAATGTAATGAATGTAATGATATGTAATGAATGTAATGAATGTAATGAATGTAATGAATGCAATGAATGGAATGAATGCAATGAATGGAATGAATGCAATGAATGTAATGAATGCAATGAATGTAATGAATGTAATGAATGCAATGAATGTAATGGATGTAATGCATGTAATGAATGTAATGCATGTAATGAATGTAATGAATGTAATGAATGTAATGAATGTAATGAATGTAATGAATGTAATGAATGTAATGAATGTAATGAATGTAATGAATGTAATGAATGTAATGAATGTAATGAATGTAA
>Ga0126342_10001606_pt1 | contig 32479 bp, 37 predicted proteins | sample Cyp1metagenome_FD_92528 | JGI IMG/M metagenome (GOLD analysis project Ga0126342, IMG submission 92528) | Coral microbial communities from Lord Howe Island, Old Settlement Bay, Australia - Cyphastrea 1 metagenome | ecosystem: Host-associated > Invertebrates > Cnidaria > Coral ...
CTTCTTTCTTCTTACTCTTTCTCTTCTGATCTTCTCTCTGCTAATCTTCCTCTTCTCTCTGCCTCTGCCCTGCTCTGCTTTTCATCTGTCCATATTGTCGGAAGTTTGACTTCTAAACTTCCTCCGACTATATTTCATTATATTGTATTAAATTATTTTTTTAAATATATTATATCATATTATGTTTTATTATATTATATTATATTTTATTACATTATATTATATTATCCTCCATTAAATTGTATTTTATGATATAATATTAAATTATTTTGTATTACATTAATATATTTTGTATTGTATTATATTATATTATACTATTTTTTTTTATTTTTTATATTATATATTATATTATATTAAAATATTTTATTGTATTATATTTTATCATATCATATTAATATATATTACTGTATACTATATTATATTTCATTGTATTGTATTGTATTATATTATTCTTTATTAGATGATATTATTATATTGTATTATATTACATATTATTCTTTAATTTTTTAAATGTACACAGTAAATGCCCTGATCGTAAGCAGCTGTCTTGACGTGTTTGACTGCTCTTTAACAGCAAAGGCCAAGGCTCCATTGTAGGATTCATTTTAGTCACTGTATGGTGCGCCCCTGGAAACCATATGGAATTTGTCTCCTTGAGTCTGGAAAACTGTTTTTCGGAACCACACTCGAAACGAACCAGAAAACGAATGGCAAGTAATGCCAGCAACGAAGCTGAAAAAAATGGTGGGAGGGACGAGGTTAACAAGTTGAGTTCACTTTGGATCATTGTGGTGGATTTTAAAGCTGGCGCGCGTCGCGCTCCTGAATAAGCAGCGGAGGGTTCTCGTTTGCCTTTTCGGGTGTTGAACCTTACTCGCCCGATGTTGCTTGAATGTCTGCAACCGTCCGCAACCACCTGCAGCCGTTCGCAGCCATCCGCCGCCATCCGCGACGGGGATATATGGGCGTGGCCATGGGGAAAGTCTCAAAGAGTGTCACTTTTGGATACTTTTGCGTGTCCTGAAATGTCATTTTGCATGGCAGGCGTGGCGCTTGGTGACGCTTCGAGGTGACGGCCAAAGGCAGGTGCAATACTGTCAATACTTAATAATCTTTATGTCGACATTGTTTTTTGTTGCATGTTTTTGCAGATCGTTTTTTCATGGCCGCACCAAGGAGAGTCGAAGTGCAAATTACGCGGCAGGCGAAGTGGCAGGTGCAGCATTTGGCGCGGCAAGCGCGGTACTTGGGACCGTTTTGCTGCTGTGATGTTCGATGCGTTTCATGCAATCCTCACATTCCACACACTCTAAGCGTCCTGCACATTACACACCACAGTTCCCACAGTTCACCCTCCACGCTGCACACTCAGGATTTTACACCCTGCACTGAAACCCTGCACCGCGATTCCAGACTCCAAAACACCACCCTCCACACTTCACACATTACACTCCGCACTGCCAACTCTACACACTACACTCTCAACTCTACATTTCACCCTGCGCACTCCACCTTTACAAATTTCACGTTCCGCAGGCTCTACACGCTGAAAACTCCACGCTTCACACCCCAAACCCATTTGTGGGAGCACCGGTGTTTGCAAGGTGCTTTTCGCGGGGAACAGGTCTTCACATGCATGCTTGGAGATGATCGCCCCACTGTTGTCATGGAACTTGACCGTAACCTGGGTTGACAGGACACGCTACCTGACAGTTGAAGCTCTCCTTAGAGACGTTCGCAATATCACCTGGATCAAGTATTTCACTTCAGACCGACCTCTCCTCTTTTCTCGACATGATGGGGCCTGCAAAACTAATGAGTGTTTGCTTGCCTTACCAGCTGATGATGATGATGATGGTGGTGATGATGATGATGGTGATGTTGATGATGATCTTGATATTGATATTGATGTTGATGCTGATGAGGATGATGGTGATGATGGTGATGATGGTGATGGTGGTGGTGATGATGATGAGGATGAGGATGATGACGACGATGGTGATGATGATGTTGATGATGGTGATGGTGATGATGATCTTCAAGTTTTTTGATTTTCATCACGATTGTGTATTGTAGTAGAAATTTCCAAAGTGCAACATCAATATAATTACTCCACAATGCGCACTGACTCTACACTGCAACGCTCTACGTTCACTTATCTACGGTCTGGTTTGGTTGGGATAAGTGGGTCAATCTTAAGTTCCGTGCCCCCAATCGTTCTTGTTTTGTTTATCACTGAGGTTGTTGAACTTCTTAATCTTTTTTATTTTTTTGAAATGATCACTTTCAATTTCAAAGAAGAGAATCCAGTCGGGGTGATCACCGCTTCCTGAGGTCAATTACCAAGAAGATCAATCTATGCCGTTTTGGCTCAAGATTGATCGTTCTTGGCCTCTTTTGTTGTGGGCCTGGGCAGCTCCAGAACTGATCAGATCATCCACCCGCGCAGCCATGTCGAACTGTAGATCTGCAGGTGCTCGTGGTGGAGGAGGAGGTCAATGGGGTTGGTCGAACCCTTCTGGTAGGCAGCCAGCTCCGCCCAATCCTTCCAGACCGAACGCAGCTCACAATCCGTATGATGCATGCCGTGGTTCATGGAGCCCATTGCGGAGACTGCAGATCTGGAAGGTCAATCGATCATTGTCATCGACAAGCATGATGATGCATGGTATCCCCGTTCCAGACATGGCTGGCATCGGAGATCATGGCCAGCGCGGCGAGTTGAATCAATGTGCTCACCAAGAGGGATCAGGTCATGCCACCCAACTCAGGGTACCATGTTGCGCTCTTCGGCAACTACACGTTCGATCGGATCAAAGTCGTGGTCGCCATCTCGATCGAAGCCACTACCGGCAACACATGTGCAGGGTGGGATGAAGACACAGCTCGTGCTCCCTCCCACCCTACATTCCAGCCATTCTGGCCTATGCTGAGAGATACCTCAGCATCCTACACCGACATCAAGGTCTACAATGGGAACGAGATTCTGTTCCACTGGATCTTGAGAGGTTTCCGTTCGGACACTGACCTTATACTGTTCAACAGCAGTTTGTTGATGAGTTCTTTGTGAGAGATGTCAACAAAGGGAACCCCAAGCTCTCTGATTGCGGTGTTCATCAGATGGTGGGGTCTCGGTCTTCAGCTTCGAGTGTGGTGGTCGCACGTACTCGATCTGTGGTCACAGGCAACTCTGCCAGACCAAGGTTTGAGTTGCGGGAAACGACGCCGATTGGCTGGAGTTTCGTTACTCAGAGATTCCAACAACAGGATCGACATCAAGTGCTCTCGCGCCTCAGTTCCTGGCACTTGGCTCACAGTGTCACATATTGGTACAGACGATCAAGTCGGTGCGGGAGAATCGTGCTCGAGTTGAGGGCCCTGGAAGACGGAGCAGTTCCCTCAGCTGGCAGCAGTTCATGAGGTGAGGGGGTGAAGAAGAGTGGCACAGCTCCTACCAGCTAGGGCGTGCTTGCTGCTCCAGCTGGCACTCCTGTGTACGCTCCTCAGACATCCCCGTGAAGATCATCGTGTTGGAAGAGCTCTTTGGCATCAGCACGTAATGGACCTTAGATGTTTTTGATTTTAATTTTCATGCAGCCGATCGGATCATGTTTTTGGAGTTGATCAGCATATGTACAGATCGTGCAAGGCAACATTGTTTTTGTAGATCTTAGCAGATCGTAGGTTGCAGCATGTTCCCAGCTTTTCAGCCTGGCCTTCCACCTTCAGGCTCTGGAAAGGCGGCCGTGGTTGATTCGATCCACGAGGCCGACACTTCCGATAAGAAGAAGAAGTGGGGTCAGAGGCTTCAGCAGATCGCTGATAGGGCTGGTCACGCAGCAAGCTAGGATCAACGACAGATGACTTTGAGGCTGGTGATGGCTTCAGAACCATCAGACAGAACGTTCGCAAGTGGGAGAAGTTCGAAGAGTTCTGTGTGGGAAAGCGCCTGAGGGTCTACCCGTGATCAAGGTTGTGTGCCAGCAGTCTTGCCGTCGTTCAAGTACGCGGTGGGATGGATCTGCAAGAGGCTGGTCATGGAATGCGCCGGCATGTCGGACGGGCGGCTCAAAGCTCTTGTAGACAAGGTTCATGAAGAAAAGGACAAGGATCAACGCTTAATGGCAGTGAGTGGAATAAGAAGGTGGCAACAGAGTCATGAAGCTTCACCAGGTGAACAGGCAAATAGTGGAGGCTTACAAGAAATGTGGGATCCCAGCAAGCCAAAGACTCAAGAGGTTGAACCTGAGCGATGTCTGTGCAGGTGGAGATGAATATCCTGTCCTCAAGCACTGCAAGGGGAGAAGAATCCGACATTTGAACTAGCTTCTCACTACACTGCCACCATGTGGGGACAAAAGAGGCTGGAAGCTATGAAGGCCATGGACAAGGCCTATGACCTGGCAGACCTCCCAGCCAGTGTCTTCAGCATGGCTGACTTCCAGAAGTTTAAGAAAAGCTGTGAAAGCTTGCTGTGGCACTATGGCTGGCTAGCCGCCAAGGATGCGATGAAGCAAAAGCTGTGCCGGTATAGCATCACACAAAAGCACCACATGCTTGCATGCAGGTACATACAGCAGGGCAAGTTCTTGGCCCCAAAGATGACCTGGTGCTATGGACCTGAGGGATTTATGTCCATGTGCATCAAAATTGCTGCTGCATCTGTGAGGGGGACCTCTCCAGCCAAGCTGCCTGGAAAGGTGCTTGAAAAGTTCGCCTTCAGCTACCACCTGCTCTTGAGTGGCTTGTTAGACTTGTCTGAAGAAGATTGAATTTTGCCAGCTCTCTGGGTCAGCAAAAAGAAGTGCTTCCCAGCCACAGCTGTCTAGCGATTTAGATTAGAAAGCCTTTTAAATAGCCCCACTTGCTTCAAATTTTTTTGGCTGGTGAGCCCGACTTGCTTCAAAATTGTTGGGGTGGAGAGCCCCATTTGCCCTAAAATCTTTGGGCTGGAGAGCCCCACTTGCCTTAAAACCTTTGGGCTGGATAGTTTCACATACCTTCAAGTTTCTGGTCACAGCTGCTTTACCTATTAGCAAGCTGTGGTTGAAAGGCTAAGGCCGGATAGTCTGCAGTGAAAAGGCCAGACCCCCATGGCAGCCATGGAGCCTCTGCAGAAAAAAAGGAAGGTAGAATATGTGAAGGGCGAAGACACAGCCTTGCCAGAGTACCAGCACTGGGTCTACATGGATGGCTGTGATAGCCAAATCCTAGTTCCTCCAGAGGGGGCCCTGATTGAACCAGAAGAAGTTGGCGAAGAAGAGCGAAAGAATGACAAGCGCCTTGAGTACGAGAAGAAAGAGCCAGAGGAAGCTTGAAGGCTTTTTCTGCAGCAGTATGGTTGGTGTGCCAATCTAAGCTGCAGGTGCCTGCAAATGAGTGAAAACAGTAGGCTGGCTAGCCTTGCTCGCTCCAAGAAAAAAGTTCTGGCGTGTGTCTTTGGGCTGGATAGCCCCACTGGCCCTGAATCTTTGGGCTATGGCCCTTCAGGCTCCTTGAATATTGGTGCTGGATAGCCCCACTTACCCTCACCCTTTGGGCTGGATAGGCCCTCTATATATGTATGATGTATGTATGTATGTCTGTATGTATGTATGTATGGATGGATGGATGTATGTATGTATGTATGCTATGCTATGCTATGCAATGCAATGCAATGCAATGCAATGCAATGCAACGCAATGCAATGCGATGCGGTGCAGTGCAGCGCAGTGCAGTGCAATGCAATGCAATGCAATGAAATGTACTGTAATGTAATGTAATGTAATGCAATGTAATGTAATGTAATGTAATGCATTGCAATGCAATGCTATGCAATGCAATGCAATGCAATGCAATGTATGTATGCATGTATGTATGCATGCATGCATGCATGCATGTATGTATGTAATGTATGTAAGTAATGTAATGTAATGTAACGCAATGCAATGCAATGCAATGGAATGGAATGGATGTATGTATGTATGTATGTAATGTAATGTAATGTAATGTAATGTAATGTAATGTAATATAATGTATATATGTATATATGTCTGTATGTATGCATTTATGTATGTATATCTATATGTATATATGCATGCAGGTAAATTACACATATGCACACAACAGAAAACATGTCAAAAACAGAAAAACCAGGTGAAAAATCGATTGAATTTAAGGACAAAAAGCGATCGTTTTTTCAAAAAATATGTTGAATGTGCAGCGATTGATCTTTTAAAAAAACAAGCGAAATCTATTGTTTTTTTGCAAATTTTCTTTTTCGATTGAAAAAATCAATCTCGATTGATTTTTTTTCACTCCTGGAGCCTTTGGGAACTCAAGCTAGTTTGATCAGCTTTGTTGTACAAGAAAACAAAGTTCTTTGCATAAAACGAAAGGTGCCCCTGTCGGGCCATTTTGGCTCAAGATCTGACAGTGGCACCATGATTCAGTTTTTTGATTTGGGTGCTGCTCACGCCTTTTTCGGATGTTTCCCGCTCATGCGGTAGCGATGCAGGTGCAATTGCTCAACGACTTGAAGGCGTGAGTGCGGCAGTTCAGGTGGAATGCATTGATTGATCAGATGCATGTCATAGGAACATGATTGACACTTTAATACAATGAACGGCCCAGACTCCTGACTCCACACCCGGCCTCCACACTCTAAACACCCAACACTCCACACTCTACAATCCACACTCCACCCTTCACACTCCACACTTGTCACTCAAAACCCCACACTCTTGAGAATGCTTTTTCCCCACACAGTGTGTCCACACTGAGGGGTTCTTGCGTTAATAGTAAAGGCCGGTGCTTGATCAGGGTGCTCACTCTGGTCTGCGGCATTTTACCGGTAAATTTTTGCATAAAGTGGCTCCTGTGGAATCTTGACACGCGTTTCGACTGCGCAGGCTCGTATAAAGTGGCTCTTGTGAAATCTTGACATGCGTTCCGACTGCGCAGGCTCGCACAAAGTCTGCGCCGTGGTTTTGGGCCGTATAAAGTGGCTCTTGTGAAATCTTGACATGCGTTTCGATTGCCTGCTGCATTTCGACTGCGCAAGCTCGCACAAAGTGCGTGTCTGCGTTCTGGGCTCAATCTGGGCGCCGGCATTTTTCCTGTAAATTTCAGTATAAAGTGGATCTTGTGACATGTTGACATGCATGTCGACTGCGCAGGCTCGCACAAAGTGTGTGTGTGTGTGTGTCCGCGGGCTCAACCTGGGCCGCGGCATTTCTCCTGTAAATTTCCGCATACAGTGGCTCTTATGAAATGTTGTTGAAGTGCAGTTCGACTGCGCAGGCTCGCACAAAGTGTGTGTCTGCGTTCTGGGCTCAATCTGGGCCGCGGCATTTTTCTTGTAAATTTCCGTATGCAATGGCTCTTCAGATGTCTCTTGTGAAATGTTGATGTGCATTTCGATTGGGCGCGACATTTTTCCTGTAAATTTCCGTATACAGTACAGTAATTAGCTCTTATGAAATGTTGAAGTGCATTTCGACATATTTCGACTGCGCACAAAGTGTGTGTCTGCGTTCTGGGCTCAATCTGGGCCGCGGCATTTTTCTTGTAAATTTCCGTATAAAGCGGCTCTTCTGATGTCTCTTGTGACATGTTGACATGCGTTCCGACTGCGCAGGCTCGCACAAAGGCTGGGCCGTGGTTCTGGGGCGCGGCTTTGTCTTGTCTTGTCTTGTTTTTTTGGTTGTGCACAGTCTTATTTCCCGTGCTTTTTTTTTCCGGCTCCACGAGCTTTTTTGGAGATCTTGTACAGAGATCTCATAAAGAGATCTTGCCAAGAGATCTCTTATAGAGATCTGTACGGAGATCTTGCCAAGAGGTCTCTTACAGAGATCTTGCCAACAGAGCTCTTGTAGAGATCTTGTACAGAGATCGTGCCAGGAGACCTCTTATGGAGATCTTGTACGGAGACCTGGAGAAGAGAGCAGAGGTCTTGCTTGCAGATTATTTTTTGATAGCTTGAACAGAGATCTTGTTCTTTAAGATCCCTGTGGAGATTTCCTATAGACACTGTACAGATAGCCTTACACAGGGATCTTGCACAGCAGCTTCTACAGAGGACCCCTCAAGGAGGTCTTGCGCACGATCTTCTACAGAGATCTTTACAAAGGGAACTTGCAGATCTTACCTCGTATCTCTTCTTTTCACTACTAGGGTCGCTCTTGTCCTGCTAGCTTGGCAGCCACTGATGCTCTTAGGTCCTAAGTCCTTTCCGCCTTTCCTGCACCTTTTCATCCTCAACTTCATCTTCCGCATTATCATCCTCCTCATCCTCCTCAACATCATCATCCTCCACATCATCATCCTCCACCTCCTCTTCCGCAACCTCATCCTCCTCCACCTCATCTTCTGCGACATTATCGTCCTCAACATCATCGTCCGCAACATGTTCCTCCTCATCCTCCTCATCCTTTACATTATCCTCCCACTCCCCCCACACTGTTTGGTGCCTCTTGCCCGGATAATTGCAGGTGAACGCATCATGATTTCTTCGCGTCGGGTGTGTAGAGTGTGGAGTGAGTGTAGAGTGTAGAGTCTGGGCGGTGGAGTGTGAGGGGTTGTGTGGGGAGAGTGTTGGGTGATGTTGGGTGTGTACAATGTGGCGCGTGGCCCTCTCCGCGCTCCACACTCTATATATACAGACTCCAACACACCAACCTCCACACTCTACACTCCACAGACCACACTCTACACTGCAAACTCCACTATATTCTGCACACATGGGTTCGTGCTTTGGAGTGTTCGCAGTCAGAACACAGAAGAAAGCATTGAGTAGTACATTGCTTTGTGACATCGTGCAGCAAATGGAAAACTGTTTTTTTTTCGAGAATGCAAAGCACGATGTTCCGTACGCAATTTTTGCATGTTTCCGCCAGACAGCACAATATTTGCTGCATCTTGTACGCGCCAAAGGGCACCTCAAGTCATGGTGTTTCTTGGGGTTGTGGCATTTGTTCTCGTGTAACATTTTCCATCGGTAACATTTTCCACCGGTAAGATGGTTTCATCCGATTGGTTTTCCATTTGATTCAATTTTCATCAAGTTCCCTTTAGCATGTTAGTCCCCACTTCAACTAGCCCAGTTTTGACACTTGGCCAAGGTGTCAAGTGTTTCTAGTGAAACTACCGTGTCCGCGAACACTTGGCTGACGGTCAGCAAGCCCTTGACGACCAGTGCTACGGTCTTCGATGGCACCATTCCATGGACCTCCCTGTCGACGTTGGAAATTATCTCGGATCAGGGACCTCAGATGATTTAATCAGGGCAGAGAAAACCCATGGTTTTTTAGGGGGATGTTCTGGGAAAAAGCTGCTACAATGGAACTAAACGCTGGGCATATATATGTATATATATATATATATAAATGGGCTGACGCCCTGGTGCCGCCGACCCCTTTAAAAATGCTTGACAAAGCTTGGCAGGTAGGGCTTTGTAGAACCAAAGCTGCACACAACAGTTGACTCTTCGAAGGCGTGACATAGTGTGGGCAGGTATTGCCTGTGTAACCAACGGTGGCAGCGCAAGATTTTGGCAAGGTCGGGCAGGCAGGGTGTTTCGGAACCAAAGGTGGCAAACGGCTGTTTCGACACTGTTGGGAAGTGGGGCCGTGCAGAAGCAAAGGTAGCAGTTGGTAGTGTGAAACCCGTGAAAAGGGCTTTGACACGGCGGGGCAGGTAGGGTCGGAAGCTTAGTTTTCAAAGAGCCTGTATAGAAGGCTGGGCAGGTACGGCCGTCAGAGACTGGCAGGTGCCGGGCAGTTGTGAAAGAGGCGGGCAGGTGGTTTGCTGGAGAGCCAAAGGTGGCAATCCGGAGCAGCAAAAACATGAATTTAGGGGGGGTTGTGCAGAACCAAAGGGGCCAGAAAAGAGTTGTGAGACGTGAAAAGAAATTGCAGCAGGCTGCCACTGGGCAAGTGGGTCTGCTGTAGACTTGCAGGTGGCAGGCAGTTGCGAAACAAGCGGGAAGGTTGGACAAGGTTGCGGGCAAGTGTTGGGCGCTACCCCGCCTAGTAGGGGAGGGCTTGGCAGGGGGCGGCGGAGACACACACATAAACTATATATTAGACGTTTCTTCTAACAGTAATTTGGGGTGTTTCTTTAGAAGTCGTATGCTAGCAATTAAGGCCTATCTCTCAGCAACCCTTAAGCCCTATGTTTTAGACCCTTAAGACCTAGTTTTGGGGAAACTTAAGCCCTATTTTTTAGACCCTTAAGACCTATTTTTGGGGACACTTAAGCCTTATTTTTTAGACACTTAAGACCTATTTTGGGAGACACTTAATCACTATTTTTTAGACCCTTAAAACATATTTTTAAGACACTTAAACCATATTTTTTGGGAGGTTTAAGCACTATTTTTTAGACCCTGAAAATCTATTTTCGGGATATTTAAGCATCATTTTAGAGGATACATAAGACATACTTTTGGGATGTGTAAGACACATTATTGAGACACCATAAGGGGTGTTTACGAGACTTGTCAGATCAAATTGTTGGGTCTTCCAAACCAACATCCTGATCATATGATTCATGTGATGGCCAACAATGAGCTGATGAAACCTATATCTTTCGGGTCACATTGAATATATTTCTGACTGTAGCTATGTTGGCACAAGATGACGGACATTCTTGATCTAGTTGTTGCAGATGATGGCGGGCAGCAGGTGGTTGAGAATCATGCGCTAGATCATGTGCCTTGCTCTGGGCAGCAATCTACGCTAGATCATGTGCCTTGCTCTGGGCAGCAATCTGGGGAAGAGAACCAGTTCAAACCTGTCCTGCTTCAGGGGAAGTGTGGCCAGGGTAGGCACGGTTCCAAAATAGAACGTGAATTCTTGACATACCATATGAGAAGTACAAAAGATTTGAGGAAAAAATACAAAGCATTGGGTACCATCATTGAAAGCTTGGAAGGTTCAACTTTTCAGAAGAATGGAAAAAGTTTTCGGGTTTCAGCGAAAGGCAACTCCAAGAAAAGTTCGGGGATCATACTTTCCTTGTCAAAGGAGGGCAGAAGAGGGAATCGGTTTGTACGAAAGATTCATTTTTCAAAGTTTTCTGAAGCAGCGTTTTCGCCCAGCACCAGCAATGTTGCTCTTGCTGGGAGACTGGGTGTTCATCCCAGTACTATTCCAAAATTGCAGAAGACGTGCGCTGGGCTATGCCAGTCCTCTCAGTCAAAGCTTCTTTTGCATTTGCTGGCGCACTGCCGAAAGAAGCGTCCTCTTGCAGTGTTCCGGTCACTAGAACAAATGCTGGATAGCATATTTTGATGCTTGAACTGTTTGAACTGATTTGAAAAGTGGGTTGATATGTAGTAAGTATGGTTTTTTTGAGATTGACAAAAAGGTTTCTTTGCTCTGCGTTTCCAATGTTGTCTTGTGGGTTCTGTTGCAATTCAATGCATGCCTTTTGGCATTGGCAAGGCACACAAAATGGGACGAGACCACTGTCACCACCACATTGAATCCTGGAGGAACCACAGACCCGGTCAGATCAACTTGGTCAGTCATGATTGTTCGGATCCTGTTCAGAGTTGTGTGGCATAGTGGTAAGGCAATGGAATTTCGGATTGCAGCTCGTTCGTGCAACAAGTTTTGTTTGGTTGGGTCGAGTTTGGCACATGTTTTGGCATTCTTTGCGCTGGTTTTGGCAGCAAATCACTGAACAGGTCTGTTTTTGAGATATTGTTCAACTAAGATTCCGTTGCCGGTATGTTTTTGACTGCCATAGTTATGTAGCCTCGATTAGTCTATCGTCATCTAGTCTATAGTCGGTAGTGTCTAGTCGAGTCTAGTCCACAGAAGAGTCTGCAGTCTTCTGTCTGCATTATATAGAATAGTTTAGTATAGTATGTAGTCTCTGGTCTATAGTGTTTGTCAATTGTCAATCGTCTTAGTCTTAGTCTACCGTTAATTCCCTTAAAATCTACCATTTAATCTAATATCATCATAATTCAAAATCTTATAACTTATATATCATATATCATAGAAAAAATGTTGTCTATGTCACTGCTTCTGTCTATGTCACTGTCACTTTAGTCAGACATGTGACATAGACATAGATTATGACTATGATTCTGACTCTAGACTATAGGGCCTATAGCCTATGATAGTCTATGTCAATGCCACTGTCTATGTCATTGTTTGTGTTACTGTCCATGTCAATGTCTAAGTCAGTCTATGTCACTGTCTTTGTCACGCCTATGTCTTTGTCTATGTCACCGTCTATGTCACACTATGTCTGGGTCACTGTCTACGTGTCTATGTGTCTATGTCAGTCTATGTCAGTCTATGTCTATGTTTATGTCCTATAGTCTACAGTCTCTAGTCTACAGTCTACAATCTACAGTCTATAGTTTTTTCTGTTTTGTGACAGTTATAAATACTGTGCTAGATAATAATAATATTCTATCTTGAATATATAAATATAATTTGCATATATCATATATTATATCAAAATAGATAGATATGACAGTTGATGAAAAATGGCACCAAAATGATTTCATAATATTTGTTGTGACATGCATGTAGTTGTATGATATGTATGCGAGGTTGTGTGAAAATGTATGTATGTATGTATGTAGGTAAGTAAGTATGTACGTATGTATGTATGCATGTATGTAAGTATGTATGTAAGTATGTAAGTATGTATGTATGTATGTTTGTATGTTTGTATGTATGTATGTATGCATGTATGTATGTATGTGGATGTGGATGCGGATGTGGATGTGTATGTGACGTGTATGTAATGTGTTTGTGTTTGTGTATGTGTGTGTATGTGTATGTGACGTGTATATGTATGTATGTAAGTATGTGTGTATGTATGTATGTAGGTATGTATGTGTGTATGTGTATGTATGTATGCAAATGTTTGTGCATGTATGTATGTAAATGTATGTATATAAATGTAGGTAAGGGTATGTAAGTAACTATGTATGTAACTATGTTTGTAACTATGTATGCAACTATGTATGTATGTAACATATGATAACATATAACTCATATAACATATCATATGTCAATATGCATGCACCTTGTTATTTTGCTTTTTTGTTTGGTTGGTTGGCTGGCTAATTGGTCTTTAGATTGAGCATTGTGTATTGACAAAACTATTTATTGTATGCTCACTGTTTAGACTCTTTTGGCCTGACTGATGTTTGTTTCGAGTGGGGCTTTGCATGTGGGAGGCAGTTCCGCCCATACCTCTGATTAGCGCCAGTGCTGACAATATGTATTTGGGTCTCTTCAACCATCCCAGCTACACTGTTCTGAATGAAGTCATGAAGAGGATTGGTGAAACAGCTGAACTTCCAGTTCGCATCCTGAATGAAGTCGACGGCGCTTATGCCAATGAGCGTTTACACGCGTTCAATCTCACGCAAGCAGGTGGGAATTTGATTGACGCAGCTCGCTGCCAAAACCACGCAACCCATTTGATAACCGTTTCGATGCTTTCATTGATTCAGAAAAAATTGTTGTCGAGATTATACCAATTGTCTGTATTTTTGACAAACCTCGGCTACATCCTGCGATTACAAATCGCCTTGAAACAATGGATTGAGGCAGAAATGGATTTCCAATGTAGCTGCGACATGAATTCTCTTCAGCCAGACCCTCTCATGTCTGAGATTGTCAGTCTGATACGAATGAGACATTCCAAAGAATCAAAGGGGGATACGGGTAAGATCACTGACCAAAATCATCAGTCGTCACAGTTTTGCAAAAAGCTGGATGCTTTTCAAGATATGTGGAATGGATCGGCATCTGGACCACCCCAGCATTTTTGCAATAGCATGCAGGCGACCTGTAATTCTTGCCATTGCACCAGCCGGGCTGAAGCTGCTCACAAAATGAGCAAGACTGCAATTGATTTGCTGTTGACTGCAGCACCGCCCCCACCAGTGCCCAACAAGTGGTCAAAGCTTTGGGCGCCTCTGGAATTTGTTGCTGTTGGCTTGGTGTTGTGCAATTATCTTCCAAACATTTTTAATTTGGCATTCGAGGCAATTGAGTTCAAGGATTCCACAAAAGAATCAGAAGGTGCAGATCCTCGTATGGTTGAGTCACTGCACTTTCACGAAGTACAAGGAAAGCGATACTTGGGGAGCAAGGAGTTTCTTCAATGCAGAGAGTCACAGTTCGCAGTACGTACATTTATCATTGTGGGAGAGGCTTTGCAAATCCTCACAAAGCATTGGTTGCACAATTTGAACCGTGCCAAGAGGGCCGAGCGTTTGCCTTTGTATACTCTGTTCAATCCACGCACCAGTGTTGTTCAAGCTGTTCTTCAGTGGATTTCTCACATGCTTTTCGATTCTGAGGGCCGGGGCCGTCTTCAATTTGTTTGGAGATCAGACCGCACGTGTTTTGCAGATTGGTGCCATGATTTTCCGGCCTCTCTCAGACAATTGCGACATGTGTTGATGTCGTTGTCGGCTTGGATTTACAAACGCCATGTCAAATACTGGATGCAATTTCCGTGGCCGCTAGTTGTCATCAGTGATGCGGAAGCTGACCCAGAGTTTTTTGAATCAGTTTTGACTCGTTGGGATTCCTGCCATACATGCTGCGTGCGACCCGGCATCGCCAGATGTTTGAAGGAACGTGGCATCACATCCCAGGAACTTCTTGAGGATGAGATTCTTGTCTTCTACTCTTTAAATCGGGGATTAGGGTTACTCTTCTAATCTCATAGCCGTGTAGCTTTTGTTTTAAAACTTGTTACTTGCTCAAATGCACCTTATGGATTTGTAGTGAGGTCCGATAGATCCAGCGCATGAATCTGAAATATTGAAGGCATCAAAAATTCAACCATGGGGTATTTGAACTTGATATGATTTGTGTTGATTTGTTTTTGAGAATTGATTCAACTGACCCATGAGAAAATTCACTTGAAATTGTTGTTTATCAATCCTTCAAAGAAGATTCAAACGTATTTATAATTTATATGATATTTATATTTTTTATACTATATTATATTATATATGGTTGTTATATTATTATATAATTATATAATAATGTTACTATTAAATTATCTTGTTATATAATGTAATATTTGTTTTTATATCATATCAATTCAATATAATTATGTCAAATGCATGTTTGTGGCTGCTTTTAGTTGTTAGATACCTGATCATCTTTGAAATTAGACAGTATGCAAAAACAATCACCGGTTTCTTTGCAGTCTAATTCTTTTGTTTGGACCTCATCTGGTTTGGTATTCTCATGTCAGTAGTGTGGGGTAGCACCTCTCTCCACCACTAAGGAAGTGGACGCATTTCTTTCACGGCATAGCTCGACTGATGTCTACATCCATCGCTGATGTAGAATGCAAGCATGCACTTTCAAAGCACTGGAGTGATCGTCCGTTTCCGACCATTGTTGCCAAACACTTGAACCAAGAGTTTGGTTGCATGAAACGTGATGCTGTGTTGGAAGCGGAGAGTTGGTGCAAGTCGCTTTCTGGGATTTCCGATGCTTCTGCTAAAGCTTCACAGGGGGCAAAGAAAGGACCACTTGTTACCAAAATGCGTGCTCCCCAAATCAGGCGGAAACCTGCTTACATGTACTTCAGGGATGATTGGATCCTGTCACAGAAAAGTTTGAAAGGGTCTGATGCCAAAGTAAACCCTGCTTCCAAAGAATTTTGGGTGGAACTCAAAGAGGCTTTCAGTCAATTGAACCCGAACATGCGCGCATACTACGAAGAGCTGGCAACTGAATCCGGAGCAGAAGCTGCTCGCAAACGTGCATTGGACGGCTCATCTGTCAAAGACCAGATTGAAACTGAGAGTTCTTCACTTCAAGTGGCTTTGGCAAATCAAGATTCATCTCTGCCATTGGTTTTGCAAGGAGGCGATCAGGATGGTTTGCACGTTGCCTTGCCTTTGAATCCATGGTTGGCAGAGGCATCAGTGATGGAGCAACAAACGGACTTGGACATCATGTCGGAGATGACCAAGAATGTGTTGAATGAAATGTTGTCAACAAAGGTTGACTTATTGGGTGACAACAACCAACACCCCATTTCAGAGTCCTTGCTGGAATCATCTTGGCGAAGCAATGTTGCACATGGGATCACGTGGGCACAAGCGCTATCTAGGTTTGACCAAGAGGCTCAAAGGTTTGTTCGCCCACCACCAGGTTTTGCATTTCCAAGGCAAGTGCAATACCAGGGACACTGTGGAAGCTTCTGTCGCTTTCACAATGACATCCTTGTGGTTTCTTTTTTTAGAAGGTTGCTTCGTGCTATGCAGGAGGTGGTTGAATGGTCTGGTGAGGGGATTGGTCGCGCAGCACAGGAGAACATATTGTTGCAATTTCAAGTCATTGACGGGATCAGCCGTGATGTGCATGATGTGCATGCATGGCTTGTCGCCCCTAGTGCTGCCAGCGGGCCTCACAGTGCCTCTCAGGCGTTCATACTTTGTCGGAGGGTTGAGATCGAAGATGTTGAAGGAAACCGCAGCGACACTGACTTGGAAAGAGGTTCTTTTTTTCTGGATTTGGAAGCGTTGCCATTTTTGGAATCCACGGTTGAGCATGCGTCCAATTTGCTTCCTTCCGGGCCTTTAGAACAATTGTCAGAAGAGGAGTTTGCCGAGCGTCTTTTTAGAACGTTCGAAGCAACTGCCGCTTTGCCAGATGAAATTGCCATTCGTCGTCTTGACTTTGATGATGTATCTCTCAGACGGGTGCGTGTCACCCGTTACTCTCCAGAGTTTGAGCCAATCCGTGTTCTCATGCATGAAGTTGAGAATGGGGAGGAGGAGGAGGAAGAGGAAATTGGAGAAGTAGTTGAAGATGATTCAGACCAACCACCTATAGGGGCTTCTGAAGAGGCAGCTGTGCCTGACTTGTTGTCATTGGTGCTTGATGATGAACCATCAAAAACTCAGACTAGGAGCAAAAAATCTTCCAAGCCGAAGCCTTTGCAAATGACATCCACCCGGCTTCGAAAACATGTTGTTGATGAGGCGTACCAGGGGGCCGAAGGGCCTTCATTTCCAGCTGAAGTGGATCTGGACAACTCTGAAATGCAACAGCAACTCCGTCGCGCTGTGGGTCACGTGAGCAAGTTTTAGACCGACTGCAACATTTCAGTTTGATTTGTTTGCTGTTCGTTTCATTCATGTGATTACATGATCTTCCCCATAGAACTCAGGAATATTATATCATATCATATGAGTTTTTGTAATTTCTAACTATATCAGAGTTTTTTAAGCTACAAGGGTTTGAAAGTATCCATGAACCAAGCACAAGTCTCTCAAATCTTTGCTCTAGAAACCTTTGTCACAAGCTACAAACAAACCATATAACATACAATCGATAAATAAAATAACATAAATAAATAATAACAAAAAATAACAGACTGTTTAATCCCTGTCTCCTGTCTCTGGTTTTTTTCCTTCCGGTCACATAGATCAGGTGATATTGCTCTAGTGGCATCCTTGGATGAAGGGGCAAAAGCATCTTTATTGGATGCAGTGTCGTGTTGCTCCAGCATTCATCAGCCTGGTGTTGAAGCTGCGTTCAATTTTGTTGAGTCAGACGAGGAAGGAAAGGCTCATGTTGAGGTTAGTGAGTTTGAGGAAGAGCCTGAGGTAGATCCCAATGCACCAGAACAGATTTCTGAGAACCTTGAAGAATATGATCTTTTTGGACTGGATGATATGCCAGGGGTTTCCGAAAGTGCATCGGCTGCATCGTCATCTTCTACTTCCAACCGAGAGGACCGACCCTCCTCTGATTCCAGCGGTGCTGTATCTTCTTCGGAAACTATTTTGTCCAGGCGTTCTGATGGTAACGTGTTAAAGTTGTTATCTCACAAGAATCTGGTTGCTGGTAATTTGATGTATGAAGTTCGCCAGCAGTGGCCCAACGGCATTCACACGCCCGTTGGAAAGATTTCGCTGATTGCAAACGTGCGCAATCAGACTTTGAAGGCAAGCTGCTCAATTCACAGGCTTTGCCATTGCATGTTGAGTAGTTCGCATAGCGACGCTGATGCCGAGCATGGCAAGGTCAACAAATTAGTTGAATGGCTTTCAGTAGCATTGGATAGCACTCCTGCTATGCACACCAATCTTAGCAAGGAAATTAGGCTCTCCTATGGAATGAAAGTTCGCGAGTGATTTGCACAGGCGGTCTACGCATCCATGCACGAATGTGGACGGCTTTGGGGTGAACAATGAAAATTACAAAGGAAACAACTTGAAATAACTACTTTCTAATTTATCACCATAAAGATTTAAAGCACAATAGACAAGAGACAATAGACAATAGTTTACAATAACATATTTTGCTATGTTGCAGTTGGTGTCGTTGCTAAGACGGCTCATGCAATCTTATTATCTTTCTTCATGTACTCTAAAACTATGACACTATGATTCTATGATATTACTTAGATTAGTTGTTAGTTAAGTTAAAATTATTGTCATTGGGTTCAAGTCTTAAGTATCCAGGGCTTCAAGTCTTTAAGATATCTTACGGGTCCTCCCTCCAGAGTAAAGATTGCAATCAATGATTGCCCAGCTTTTCAAGTATCCAGTCTGAACTCAAACTGATGTAGTTGTTGTTGTTCTTGATCAAAAAATCCAACAGCTTTATCAGGAAGCTCCAAGCCTCCACAAACCTTGCCATGTTGGGCAGTCACGCCTTTGTTTCAGAATGTTCGGGACGCATTTCAAGACTCAAAGCAAAGAGGGGAAAATGAACAATAACCAGTGGGAATTCAAGTTGAATTGCATCTACAACTTACTTTGCATTCCTGATGAGAACATCTAGATCAAACAGAAAATTATGTAGCAAGACAAACGTGGTTGTGCGTTTTTTTGACTTGATAGAATCCAACGCAATTCAAATGGATTTTTCAACATGTCATCCAACTTTACAGAATCTCAAAAAGAACAACTTCCTATGGTCAATTTTGAGATGTGTTTGGTCAAATTTCGACACATTTTGGGACTCTATTCTTAGGTCTTTTGGAGCATTTTCCGGGCTTGAAAAATAGGGCTTAAGTCCGGGAGTTAAGCCCTATTTTTTGGCCAGGAGTTAAACCATATTTTTCGAGTTTCTGCAAGCTAAATAGGCCAAAATAGGGCTTAAGTCTGGATCCCAAAAATAGGGCTTAAGTCCGGGAGTTAAGCCCTATTTTTTCCTCTGGTCTGAGGTCAATTTTTGAGTCATTTTTGATGATTTTTGGATGTTATTCTTGGCACATTTTGACCATGATTTTGGAAACAATTGAGCATATTCAAGCTTTGTTTTTGGAGGACCGTCATCACTTGAAACACGTTGTTTGGCTTATCTTGGCTTTAGCAAACCAAGACTGATCTAGCCAGATTCAGACGAAAGTCCTTTCCAATTCGTTCTTGATTCATTTGCAATGGCTGACCTGTGTGATTCGCCAACCGTCATCATGGGCGCTGGCACTCCACGGGATCCGCCACCGACTCCAAGCAAGATGAGCCCGAGCATGCCAACAGCATTGTCAAGGGCCAAGAGCACCATCTTCGAGAAGAAGGATGAGGCTGGTAGCCCTGCCAAGAAACATGGCAAGACTTTGCCTGTTGGCAACAAGGTCGAGAAGAAACCAGCAGCCAAGGCTGTTGGCAACAAGGTCGAGAAGAAACCAGCAGCCAAGGGCTTCCCCAAGGACATCAAGAAGGGCAAGAACAAACCCGCAGCCCGCAGCCAGGTGATGAAGAAGCCGTCATCATCCACCATCATGAAAAAGCCCGCGGCCGGTAAGGGGTCATCCTCTGGCAAAGCCAGTGCAGGCAGTGCACTCTCGAAGAAGCCTGCTGCAAAGAAAGATAAGAAAGTCATGAAGAAGCCGTCATCTCTCGTTCGCCGTGGCAGCTCTTTCCTCATTGACATGAACGACTCAGACAACGAGTTGGTTCCTCTTGACTCTGACATTGATGAGTCAGAGTTCTCTCCCAAGCAGCGCTTCAAGAGGGCCCGTGCCCGCATCTACGAAGATTTCGTTCAGATGCGTGATCACAATGCCAGCTTTGGGGTCCACAACGTGGTTGACTTCTACAACTATCTGAGTGACAACCTTGAAGAGCAAGGTTTTGGCCGTATCAGCCCTGCGTCTTTGCGCCGTTCGTTTCCCAATGTGGAAAATTGATGTCTTGCCACGGGCAAGACACATTGATCATATTGGCAGCCCTTGATTTGATATGGATCTGACTTGAGCTGTTTTTTGAACTCATCATTATTTTGCTTCCCTTGCCTGAAAGAGAAACTACACTTGTTGCTACATCAAGTCAATCAATCATTCATAATCATTATTTGTTTGAGGAGATGCCTGGTTCAGACTCCACTGCGTAGAGGGCACTTTTTTGATTTGGTGGTGCATCTGCATCGCATGTCATCCTGGAGCTTTGCTTGGCGGAGTGGTCGTGATTTACCCGCATTTCGCTAGCCGTGAGACAAACTGTTTGCGGCCAGCCATGGGTCAGCCAACATCACTCAAACTAAGCAATCGTATTTCAAGTTTGAAATGATCAATCTGTCAGTCTGGATTGATTGAGATTTCCATTCAGGGTAGGACATGTCAAAGGTAAGAGAGTGAACTTCGGATGTGTTTGACCGACAGACTTTCAAGCCGTGACATTGCCTGAATTGTGACAGCGTCTTGTTGATCCAAAGGATGGTTTTGCAGTGGCATTATTTCCAATTTCTTTATGATTCACGATGGCATTTTTTTCTGATTCCTGGCTATCATTTTGCACACCAAAGCACTGGAATTCAATGCGCATTTGGAAGTGTGTTGGACCAATCACAGAGTGCGTAGATTCGAGTTGAATTTCTGCGGCAAGGACCGTTTGTTCCGTAGTTAGCCTACATGTCGTCGGCTTGCTGTAAGACGTGTAAGAGAAGCTTCGCTGACACGCCCAATCCGGTAGTCAAAAATCCCAAGCATGGTGACATGCTCAAGAGATCGGGAACGCTAGCCCAATGCAATCCCTGCGTCTCCTATCTCAAGAAGCATCCAAACTTGCAAGGGAAATCCCGGGCAGAAGTTGCTCAGTTCCTGAGCAAACCCGAGAATTTCGAAGATTACATGGCTGGGCTGGAAGAGTGGGAGTGCAACCGCCGTGAGGGCAAGCGTGCTGCTCGTGTGACTTCCGTGTCGGTTGAAGCTGAGTCAAGGCATGGTCTGTCCACTCGCCAGTTGAAAGGCTACCTATGGACGAGGGACCTCTTGGAAAAGACTGACGAGTCCCACTTGTACAAGAAAGGCAAGACAGTCACCATCCCTCACATGGGCAAGTCAGTCACAGGAGTGTTGAGGGACAAGTTTGTGATGGGAGCTATTGAAGTCTTTGAGGACAGCAACCACTCAGCTGTTCGAAAGCGTGTGCTGGCGTCTGGGGACGATGTCAACGCAGAAGGAGAATGTGATGACCATTGGGCTTCTTTGACGGAGAAGGCGAGGCGGTTTTACAATACAAGGCTATTACTAATATAATATATTATAACTTATAACTATATTATATTGATATGATATAATTCAGATAACATGATGTGAGATAATAATTTATTTTATTATTTATATTTATAATGAGTTATATTATATATAATATAATTATATAATATATAATTTATAATATATTATGTAATTCATGAGGAAAACAAAGTAATACCCGGAAAAATCTTATACTATGATGTTAAGGGGATGTGTCAAAAGAGGGGGTGCCCGAAACTTTTAAAATTGAGTTTGAGTTTACAAGTTTCAGGCAGCCCTTTTTACAAGTCAATTTTGAGTTTGATATGATATGCTTTGATTCTATTCAAGAAGATGTGGTGCTATTAATAACTCTCATTGCGTACAAACAAGTAATAGTATTTTTTAATGTGGTAAATAATATAGTAGTCTAATATCATATCATATCATATATCACATACATCATATACACATATCATATATAATATAGTATATTCACAGATCCAGTACTATAATAATATAGTCTTAGTTTGTATAATATTTATTACGTACGTTACTACATTATAATTTACATATACCAATCTTATTATAGAATATATAGATTATAAGCATATTTTTGAGATGATATGATTGGTTTATATTTTAAATTACTTTTAAATGCAAAAAACAATAGTAATAATTATTATATCATATATTTTTTAAGTCAATCATATAATCATCACATGGATAATGATATGATATATAATATATATATTATATATATATTATATAATAAACTATTCAGTATTTTTTTGAATTCTTACAGATATCATCTTTAAAAAATAAAAACACGAATGCCAAGGTTTAAACAAAACAATTTGTAATACACTTAACAAAGCAAAAACAATACACTAGCATTCAAAAGTATAAAATACATTTCAATATATAATAGCTACATACTGTAACATATTCCAATATAGTAACATTTTACACTTGCAGTATAGCATAAAATACAAGAACATGAATTAGCATCTTATATTTTAATGAAATGACAATGACACTATGACAATATAATATACAATTTAATTCGCAATACAATGAAATAAAATCATGTTTGCAATCATCGTATTTGTATATGTGATATTTGATAATATGATATGACATTAACAACAAATAATATAGTAATATAATATACATAATTTTATAATATAAAAAATGTTATTTAATATAATATCATATAATATGATATTATATCTAAATAACTTAAAATTTGAGTATGATAAACAAATCATATATTATACGAACATATGTAGTTACATAATTAAAATAAAAAGTTGTGTTTCGTCAATTTATATTCTATGAATGAATACAATAAACAAAATGCATAATAATATTATTAGATCAATTTATATCATACAATTTCTTGTCAATGTTAGCACTTACAATAGCTTGTAACCTTAAAAGCTTTCAACATTATATCATCTTATGTTCAAAAACGGTAAAGTAGCACAATGTGATGTACTATTACATTGATAAGTTAAGTTATAAAATAAGACTATAGACTATAGTCTATAGTCTCTAGGTTAGTATTAAAACATCAGTATTATTTAAATTATACTGATAGAACTAATCTCACATCACTCTATAAATCTCTTTTATATTTTATATCATATACCAGATATCACATTTGAATCATGTATATTAATTATATCTTTAATTTAGTTCATGTATATTATCTATGTCTTTATAACTTATAACTTATATCCGTTTCAAAATTCTTCTGTGATATTTATGTTGTAATTCCACATCAAAAAATCATTACCTAATAATACTACTTGTTTGCAATCATACCAAAACAGCTAATATAGCAATGTAATAATTTCTAGATGATATGGTTTCCATACATACCAGCAAAACGAAAACTTGATATCAATGTTATTCATTCAAATATATAACTCATTTCTTCACTGTAGAACAATTCCCTTAGTGCCTTACAACACAATGCAAGTCATTTTCCTAACCCCTTGTAGGTGAAGGTGTCTACCGATGTTGATGCTGATGGGCAAGTTGCGGCAAAGATGGCCAAGAAATCCGACGAGGACGATTTGATGGACTTGTGGGGAGTGTCCACTTTCGTATCCGGAGGCACTAGTGCTGGCTCTGGCAGGAATCGTGACAAGGCTGACTCCAGCAGTGCTCAGCCAAAGAAGAGGGTCAAGGGTACATCATCTGTGCCCGTTCTTTCAGCCGCTGGAGACGCCAATGCTGCAGACGCCAGTTCATCTGCAGGTGTACCAGACTCCAGTGCTTTGCAGTCGTCATGGATGTTTGGGAGCAAATTGACCAAGAGTAAAAAGCCCAGCGAGCACAGCAAGGACTGAGAAGAGAAATCAAAAGAAAAGGAACGAGTTTTTTTATGATCCTCCATTGTTTGGAAAAGCGCCAGGTCCTCTTAAGAGTAATTTACAGGGGGTTGATGAAAAGCTAAAGGATTAATTAGTATATTGTTTTTGATATGGGCTGATATGGGGCTAAACCATTTTATACAGTTTTTGATTTATGATACCGCCATGACCAGGACTTATCGTATGAGATTGCTTGAAATATGACTCACCATTTTTCCAAGCCTAGCTACCCCTTCGACAGGAGTTCGACGCGACCGAGAGGGCCATTACTGCGGTGGAGGGACTCAAGACCAGTGTCAAGAACCCAGAGCAGTTCCTGAGCATTACCTACCAGAAGGCTGTGAGCGTTTTGGACAAGATCCAATCTCGCAACACAGATGCCATGCAAAAGCTCTACAGGGAAGCTTTCCAACGTGGTGATGGAACACAAGGATTTGACCTTCTCAAGCGGACTACTGATGCTGTTGGTGAAGCTACTGCAATTGTGAACTTCGTCGCGGGGCTTCACGATCCAGAAGCATCCTATGCGACATTTGAAGTTGCTTTGTCTGAACTTCGAGGTTCAGGTGTCAATGCTCCTGATTGTGTAGACAAGCTCTTGCATGCTCGCAAATTGAAGGAGCTTGCGAAGGCTTCGGAATGGACCAGCTACATCAATGAGCTCGACATCCAGCAGGGTCTCACCAAGATCTTTTCCAATGATGGCACTGAGATGGGTGCTGTGCTTGATTTCCAAGCATCTTCTATGATCTCTACTTTGCAATCAGTGCTCATTCAGGAGATCAAGGTGGATAACGTGGCCGCTGATGCCCCCAAGACAAAGGAAGAGGCTGAGAAATTGGATGCAGAGAGGAAAACCGCTGAGACAAAGCGCGGGCTTCAATTAACCAAGTCTTTGCACGCTTTCTTGAAGGAGTTCTTGAGCACTTCGGTTGGAAAGCTATGGGAGGAACAGACGGCTACTCAACCATGTTTGGCTGACATCAAGAAAATTTGCAGGCTGGCAGCCTTTGCTTTGACTCCTGATGACGAAAAGCTCACTTCTGATGTCATTGAGGAAGTGAAGTCTTGCCGTTCTACTCTCATGCAGTCCAAGAAGAACATTTTCTATGAGCCTTTGACCCTTTACCCATTGGGCATCTTCATCCAACAGGGTGCTGTAGAGAAATGCAAAGCGTTCTACCAGGACAAGGGTCTTGCAACTCAGTTGGAAGAAGTGCTACAAGTACAGGAAACTTTGAAAGCCTTCACCTGTGATGCGTTGATCAAAGAGAAACCCGGAGCCACACCAGACTCTCCTAGTGACGTCGAGATTGTGATTCCGAACCAAAGCAAGGTATGCGATATGGTGAGCAAGTTCCAGCTGATCGAGACTACTGCATCAGCACGGATGAAGGCAGAGTCGAAGGATGAGATGGATACGGTCCGAAGGAAGATCAAGGAGTTGCACATGGCTTTGGTCGCTGCTTCGGCTGCCAAGTTCCAGAAAAAGTTTGGGGAGCAGGTATCCACTACATGCAAGGCCCTGATGGAGAAGAAGATTGATGGCAGTTCCCTAGCTTCCCACATGGCTACCATCGGGGAAGCAGCTGTTTTCATGCCGTGTGCCAAAGTCACTATGACCAAGGCGCAAGTCAGTCGAAAGGGTGCTGGTCATTGGGTTCTTTTTAGCGGTTTTAGATTCATAGACGCATAGTCTCATATTTTTTTTATTTTTTCAGATTCATATATTTCATTTACGGTAGTGCGGACGTGGACGGTATTCGAGGTATACGACGATACGGATACGGTACCTCATTCTATTACATTACTTTACATTACCATAACCCTATTTATCCATATTTTATAATAGTCTAGTTGAATTTTCTTACGTATTACTAAGTATTACTTTACCTACAATTTATGGACATATTTTATTTTCTATATCAGCATTATTACCTGACCAAGGTTGCGGCACTTGACAACTCACTTCACCAAAGAGCAAAAGAGTTTGTGAGTAGTATATATTTTTGTTGGGACAGTTTTCTATTTATCGACCATTGCTGACCAGGTGCTTGGAGAGACTCAGTATCAACATATGGAGTCCATGCTGGCGGACTTCAAATCCTACATGTCCACTTTGCGTGATGCTTTGCCTATCCTGATCGATATCTTTGGCAAGCCGGCAGCAGACCTGATTCCCAGCAGCTTGGTGGTGGACAAATTGGTGGCCTACATGGAAACATCGAAGAACTCCAAAGTCTTTGCGAATGTGGTGAGGCTGTGGCCTGCGGGTGCTGTCTCGTGTGGTTGCTTGTTTGCGCAAGTTCAGGCAATAGCCAAAGACATCTTGGGCAACCATGCCGCAACCTTCAAGGACTTCCTAGTCAACGTCGGGAAGAACAACATTGAATCGAGCCATTTGCTGAAGAAGGACCTTGTGGGGAATACCGAAGATGTTCACCTACTTGACTTCTGCATTCAGGGTGGCTTCTCGAAGATACTCAGCCTCTACTTTTCGGCACTCAAGGGCAACCAGAGGAACATCAAGATTGCAGGCCTTGAGGGTGAGATTGCTTGTGATCTGGTGTGCTTTGGATCTTCCATGCTCCCTTTGATCAAGAGAATGGTGCAGCTGGAAGATGTGCTGGAGGCAGTGGGTAAGATGAAAACGCTAGAGTCCAACATCCCAGTAGCAATCGGTTCGAAAGCTGCGGAGCTCATGACAAACACCCAGCTTGAAGCATTGACATCAAAGGTCTTGGCTGGCATGAAATCGGTTTTCCAGATTTTGGATGCTGTCCAGAAGTGTGCCGACATGTTGGAGGGTGATGTGGCAGCTCTTTCCCAATCACTCACCAAGAAGTGCAAGGAAGCATTGGCCAAGATCTTAGCCTCTGCTTTGAATGGGGTGAACAAGGAGCTCGACCTGGTGATCCAGTTTGTTTCCAAGACGGTGGGGGGGCTTCTCGACGAGTTCAAGCTTTCTGAGGTGTTTGAGTCTGATGCCATTGAGCCTAGTAATATCCAAGCTGCTTGTACAGACCCTCGAGCGCAACAATTGTACACTATTTGCTCTCAACAGGGTAAGAAAAGCTTGGCTGAAACCCAGGATGCTGTGAAGAATTTGATTCCATTGTGCTCTCCTGGGGAATGTTTTCAATTTGTTGTCCAGCTTGCAACTGCCATTACTTCAGATTTTTCAAAGTTTCTGGAGGCAGAAATCAAAACCAAGCAGGGCATTCCTTTTGCTGCTTATGTGGTTGGATCACTTACGCTTGCGCAATCCTTGGCACGTCCTTTGCAGACGGGAGAAACAAGGCCAGGATTGGTACAGAAAGCGCTTACCGCGATCTTGCGCCGTGAGTGGAAGTGCCATGCAGGGTTGCTGTCAAAGTGCCAATCGACTGTTGGCAGCCGTTCGTGATTAGTTGAGTTGAGTTCCGATCAGCACTTTACTGATTGATTGCTGATGCTAGCCAGCGAAAAACCTGAGAGGCACTGGGGTGTCCTCCTGACATTCTGGCGTGGGACAAAAAAACTAAACTGTTCTCGTGCTTTTTGCTGCGTTGGGTTTACGTTCAGCAATGTTTGCGCCAGTGCCAACACACTGGAATGGGGCAAGGCATTTTTACACCAAAGAATCTTTTCATTTTGTCAGATTCAAATTTTGATCATGCACCAAACGATGCATTTGAATCATTTGAAGAACAGCAAATGACTAATATGATGCTAATATGGGCTAACCCACCAAACAATTGCACATGCCAAAGCGGTTGAACTTTGCTTTGGAAAAAGGTTCAATAATAATTTAGAGGCTATGATGTTGCATTCACTTACTATTGACTCTTGATAATATGATGCAGTACTTAATTTAAGTGCTGGACCTTTTTCCAAACAAGGTTGGACTACACGCGCCAGGTAGCCCGGGATGATAGCCTTCAATTTGAAGGGAAAGTATGGGTATCCAGGGAAATGGTTGAATCATATTTTAGGTGAATTCGGACCCTTTGATGTCAACAATTGAACCCCATTTAGATGCGAATCAAACCCTATTTAGTGGAAATGTCAAGCCATCAATTTGATAATTTTAACCACTATTTTAGCACAAATTAAACCCTATTTTTCATAAAAGTTAAACCCTATTTTCAGCATAGTTAAACCATATTTTCATTCAAAGTTAAGCCATATTTTTGAAATAGTTAAGCCCTATTTTGGGAATATTTAAACCCTATTTATGTAATAAGTTAAGCCATATTTCTGATAGGTTAAACCCTATTTTTATAGGGTTTATCCCCCTTAAAGAGTTACTGTTTGAGGAAATGCCTAAACTATATATATATACTTTTGCCTTCCAAGGACGATGTTAAACTGGAACTTTCTGACGTTGTTGAAGTAAACATAACCTTTCCGTAAACAACGATATTAAGCCCTTATCAACCCTTGCTCACTTTGGATTCAAAATTTTGGTGGCCAGCACACTCAAGAACAAACTCTTTTTCATCAGCCAAATTTGCGTCCACCGTGATTCAGCAGCTTCGGGATTTCTCCATTTTTGAATTTTCAGCCGCATTCTGGCCGCCCCGGCAACTGGACATTCATGTCCCTTCTTGTTCTTTGATCGCCTCGCCCAACCTCAAAGCGAAGCGAGGCCCTATAGAAAGGATGTTTTTTTGGGCAGTTTCGCAACCCTTGGCGCAAGGGGCTGAAGCTGCAGCGGAGGGTTTCAGGGCGGGTGCCGACCCGACGTGCCGAACGGCAGTTTCGAAACCCTATAGAAAGGAGGTTTTGGGGCTGAAGCTGCAACAGTTTCGCAACCAAAGGAAGTTTGAAAGTCTAACTTCCGTGTTACGGATGGCAAATGGATGTGCAAAGGATGTCACAAAGCAAGGGGTGCCAAAGCAAAGGGATGCCAAAGAAAAGGAATGTAAAAGCCAAGAGATGTCAAAGCAAAGGGATGTTAAAGCAAAGGGATGTCAAAGCAAAGGGATGTCAAAGCAAAGGGATGTAAAAGCAAAGGGATGTCCAAGCAAAGGCATGTCAAAAGCAAAGGGGTGTTAAAGCAAAGGGACGTCAAAAACAAAGGGATGTCAAAGCAAAGGTATGCCAAAGAAAAGGGCTGTCAAAGCAAAGGGCTGTCGAAGCAAAGGGATGTCAAAGCAAAGGGAAGCCAAAGCAAAGGGGTGTCAAAGCAAAGGGACGTCAAAAACAAAGGGCTGTCAAAGCAAAGGGATGTCAAAGCAAAGGGATGTCAAAGCAAAGGGAAGTCAAAGCAAAGGGATGTCAAAGCAAAGGGATGTCAAAGCAAAGGGATGTCCAAGCAAAGAGATGTCGAGAGCTTTGTTTTCACATCTTCAACTTTTAGAGTTTGAGGGAAGTCTCGCACGAAAGGCGTTTTTGAAAGTTAGCGGATGAACAAATGCTGTGTTTTGCAAGTCAAAACGTGCCTCGGATGATAGATGGGGAAGGTCTGCCACGCGACGGGTGCGAGACGGTCTCGGCTGTACAGGGATCATGGTCGGATCAGCCCCGCAGTGGAACTGACAGTTCAGGCTTCATTTTCACAACTTGGACTTTCAAAATTTGAGGGGGTCTCGCAGGAAAGCTTCGTTTTCACATCTTGAACTTTCACTTTTTGACGGAGGGCTGTTTATGTTTTTTTTTTTTTTTCGCGGCAGGTTTTGGATTTTTTTTTTGGGTTTCCTGGTTCTATGCTTTCCTGTTTCTCTGATTTTCTGCTTTTCTGCTTTTCTGCTTCTCTGCTTTTCTGCTTCTCTGCTTTTCTGCTTCTCTGCTTTTCTGCTTCCCAGCTTTTCCTGCTTCTCTGCTTCTCTGCTTTTCTGCTTTGCTTTCCCTGCTTCTCTGCTTTTCCTGCTTCTCTGCTTTTCCGCTTTTTGCTTTTCCTGCTTGATTGCTTTTCTGCTTCTCTGTTTTCCCTGCTTCTCTGCTTTTGTACTTCTGCGCCTTTCTACTTCTACTATTCTATTTGTTCTTTTCTTCAGTCATGTGTTTTTGCTGCTCTACTTCCTGCTTCTTTGCTTCTTTGCTTCCTGTCTTTACTGTCTCTTTGTTTTTCATTTTCTTTTGCTTTATTCTGTTCTGTTTGTATCCTGAGTGAAACCCTAGAGAGACCCTATGTGAAACCCAAAGAAACCCTAAAGAAATCCTGATAAGAAACCCTGCATGAAAAACTAAATGAACCCTAAAGAAACCATAAATGAAACCTGAAGAAACCATAAACTAATCCGCAGGAAACCGTACATGAAACCCTGAAGAAACTTTAAATGATACCTCAAATGGCATCCTAAAGAGACCCTAAACAATATTCTGAAAAAAGGAAACCTTAACTGACACCTTACCTGAAACCCTAAATTGACACCCTAAAGACACCCTAAATGAAACCTTAAAGAAACCCTAAATGAAACCGTAAAAACCTTAAAGAAACCTTAAAGGACACCCTAAATAAAACCCTAAAGGGGCCCTAGAGGAACCCACTTGAACGTTTTGAAATCGTGAAAAAATCCTGATAAGAAACCCTGGAATGACACCCTAAAGAAGGCTTAAATGAACACTAGAATGAAACCCTAAATTGAAACCCTAAAGAAACCTTAAATGAAACCCGACATGAAACCCTAAAGAAATCCTAAATGACACCCTTAATGAAGCCCTAAAGGAAAGGAACCCACTTGAATGTTTTGAAATCGTGAAAAAATCCTGATAAGAAACCCTGGAATGAAACCCTAAAGAAAGCTTAAATGAATTCCTGAAGGAAACCCTAAATTGAAACCCTAAAGAAACCTTAAATGACACCCTGCAGAAACTCTAAATGAAACCCTAAAGAAACTTTAAATGAGACCCTAAATGAAACCCAAACTGAAACCCCAAAGAAACCCTGGATGAAACCCCAAATAAAACCCTAAATGAAACCCTAAAGAAACCCTAAATCACACCCTGAATGAAGCCTTAAAGGAACCCTAAAGGAATCCACTTGAACGTTTTGAAATCGTGAAAAGAAATCCGGGTAAGAAACCCTGGAATGAAACCCTACAGAAAGCTTAAATGAACTCCTGAATGAAACCCTAAATTGAAACCCGAAATTGAAACCCTAAAGAAACTCCAAATGAAACCGTAAAGAAATTCTAAATGAAACCCTAAAGAAACTTTAAATGAGACCCTAAATGAAACCCAAACTGAAACCCTAAAGAAACCCTTACTGAAACCCTTAATGAAACCCCAAATGAAACCCCAAATGAAACCCTAAATGAAACCCTAAAGGAACCCTAAAGAAACCCACTTGAACGTTTAGAAATCGTGAAAAGAAATCCTGATAAGAAACCCTGAAATGAAACCCTAAAGAAAGATTAAATGAACCCCTGAATTGAAACCCCAAATGAAACCCTAAAGAAATTCTAAATGAAACCCTACAGAAACTTTAAATGAGACCCTAGAGAAGCCCGAAAGAAATTCCAAATGAAAGAAACCCCAAAGAAACCTTAAATGAGACCCTAATGAAACCCTAAAGGAACCCTAAACTTCTAGGCCTTGCGGCCCTTGTTCGCCAACACAGGTTGAAGCTGCATCGCACTTTTGCTTCCAAGGCACTGAACTAATAACCTAAAACCCTAAATTCCTTTAACCCCAAAAAGTGAAATGTATGGGACATGTATAGGCTATGATCAAGTGTAGTATCATGTTCACCCATGCAACAGACAGAAATCCCCTGACGTCGCAGAGCGCTCTTGAGCTGCTCAAAACAAGTTTGGTAGCGGAGCCTCCTCCGGGGGGCTCCATACCTTAGGCATCGCGCCTTGCTTGCTGGCTGCCGCCTCTTTCGAGGCTGCCTCGCACGCGGGGCGTTGCGCCTGGGGAGCTCTGCGATCCAGGACAACTTCACCTACCAGCTGGGCGCTGCTACATCCTTGCTGGCTCCTTCGGCATCTTCCTGGTTGCTCTGCTGACCATTGGCTTTTTGGGCTTCGTGATGATCGACCTGGACTTCGCCGACAACACCTTGGCCATCCCTGTGTACCTCTTGACCCTCCACTTTGCCTTTGACTTGGCTGGCTTGGTCATTGAGTATACCCTGGTGGACTTGCTTGCCTTTGACTTCGGTGGCATTGGCCCTGAACTACGCCCTGGTGATCTTCCTGGCACGCCACTTTGGCATTTGGTCTCTGTGTACCTCCTGGTGGTCCTCTCGGACAAGGGCGACGGCACGATGACCAGCCCACCTACGACGGGATCCATCCCTCTTCAGGAGTTCAGGAGAGACATTCCTCCAGGGTGGACTCCAGGGGACCCCGCCTACCCATTGCGCCTCTACTTCGACAAGTTGAAGCTCTGGTACCGCATCTGCAACTTGGATGACGAGATCATTGGGCCTCTCATTGCAGGCAGACTTTATGGCCGCGCTGCAAAGATAGCCCTGAACCTACGGGTACCTCGACCAGACGGTGGCTTCGACACCGGCGATGCTGCTCTCGCTCGCTTGAGCGTTGACGAGGTGAGAGATCCTCAGAGCGGCAACCTCATTCAGAGCCACATCCCATCAGGTGTCCAGTACCTGACCTCGGCATTGAAGGCCGCATTCGGTCAACAGGACCAAGACTTGGCGACTCAGGCTTTGGAGAAGTTCTTCAACATCTCCAGGAACA
>Ga0126342_10001607_pt1 | contig 32472 bp, 30 predicted proteins | sample Cyp1metagenome_FD_92528 | JGI IMG/M metagenome (GOLD analysis project Ga0126342, IMG submission 92528) | Coral microbial communities from Lord Howe Island, Old Settlement Bay, Australia - Cyphastrea 1 metagenome | ecosystem: Host-associated > Invertebrates > Cnidaria > Coral ...
AATCTCGATGAATGCTGTGGGTGTGTGGAGTTGCGACTGTCGCTGTTCAGATGTGTAGTTAGAGACTCAACAAGAGGCGCCTGTACAAGTGGACCAGGTGTTTGAGGGGTTTGATTGGTTGTCCATGTTAGTGCTCCAGCATAGCTAGCTAGATTGCAGCTAGATGCTACAAGGCCCACACACAGGAGAAGCTTTGATTTCATTCCAAAATGATCAAATGATCACTGTTTTTTCCGGGGCCAATGATCTCCAATCCGTGAATCAATTTCTGTGTAGAAAAAATGTGTGTCATCCATGTGTTTTCAAGAATGCGGCTACCTGGCACCAGTTGTTGGTCCATGTATCAATGCATGAATACTTTCTATTTGCAAGGGGTGTCCGCATCTTATATGATATATAAGCTTTAAACATGTAGCTGACTAGGGTTTTGATCTTGGAAGCGTTCCCTCTACACTTGATTTGTGCTGCAGCTGCAGCCTTTTGGAAATCTTTTGTTTTTCAGGCGCCAGCGGGGAGGAACTGTTGCTTTCTAAGAAGAGCTGAACTACAATTTAAACGTGGAGATCGTTCGCCGCGACTCCCAATCTAAGCGCGTGAGCGCCACAAGTTTGAAGTTGGTTTGAAGCTGCGATGACTTTGATCAGATTATCAAAAGCAGCATGCTACACGTCTCCAACTAGGGTTGCGACCTGTGGTTGTGATTGTTGGCTGATCTTTAACTTCAGCCTTGAAGTTAGCTTGGGCTTTGTTCTGTGCAATGTGAACTCCGAATGTTGCTCTCGCCAGGAGCACTGGCCAGAGGGCACGCAGGGTCGTGAGTGGCAGGTTGGGCGAGTGACTGACCGGAGGTTTCAAGTCAGGGACCAGAATCAAAGCTCCCAGCGCCCCTACCCACATGTCACATCGTGCCCATCGCCACCTTCAACTGTTCTTGCTGGCTCATACCTTCGGAATCCTTTTGCATTCTTTTGATGTGTCCACTTTTCCACTGCAATGCTTGCATTCAGGAGCAAGCAGCAACACGAAATTCTTCATTGTTTCCTAAAAACATCTAAAAACATCTAAAAACCATGTAAAAACAAAGCCAGACGATGCCCGAACGCAGGGCGGAACCACAGAAGGTGGGCACGATGCAGCTGAGGCCCAGATGGGGGGTAGTTTCTGGGGAGAAGATGGGCAATAGCTGGCGTTGCCAGCTTCAGATTATTTAGTGCAAACAGTGCAAACTTCCTTCGTGATTGCGAGAATATGCGAGAATCTTTTTTGGGGCACCAGAAGGATGGAGCAGGAATCACAATGACGTGAAACCCCGATTACAAACCATCTCTTCGTTCCTCTTGACATTGCCTTCCCTTTTCATCTCTTTTTCTTGACATCTCTGCCTTTCTCTCGGCATCTCTGTGTTTGCTCTTCTCTGTCTCTTGACATTTCTTTTCTGTCTTAGGTGATCTATCTAAAGGTCCTTGTACAGAGTTTTTATTGCGTGGGAACCATCGCGAAAGTTTTTTCGGGTTCTCGAAAGTATATCACTTTTTTTTTCCGAAAGTTTTGCGAAAGTTGGATATTACGAATCACATTGTCCTCTTTTCTACTCGTCTCTTCTCTCCTCTGCTCTTCTCTGCCCTGCCCTTCTCTACCTGCCTTACCCTTCTCTATTCTGTTTTTTTTCACCTTTCTTTTTTTGTTTGCTCTACTCCACCCCACCCTTCTTGAGTCTGTTCGTCCCTACTGCCTTTCTCTACTCTGCTCTTTTCTATTCTTCTTTACTTTTCTCTTCTCCATTCTACTCTGCCCGACGCTACTCGTCTTTACTCTGCTCTTCTCTACTCTACTCAACCCGACTCTATACCCTTCTTTGTTCTGCTTTTCTTGCATGCTCTCAACAAGGAAGGTTCTCCTCTAAACTTCTTTTGATGCTAGATCGAAGCTAGCCAGGAGGAAACGCTGCTTCACAAGAAGACTAATTTGGTCAAACGTGGAGATGGGTCGCCACGGCTCCCAATCTTGGCTGGAGGTAACTGTTGGCTGATCTATGGAACCAGTTTTGAAGTTAGTTTGGGTTTTGTTCTGTGCGAAGTGACCTCTGAACGATGCTTTGCTAGGAGCAACAGCAATGGCAAGGCTCTGCGTGGCAGGTGGGGGGAGCGACCAGTGGGGCTGCAGGTCAGGGGCAGGAATTCAGACCCGTTGGTGATTCGGTTGCGTTTGCTGCTTAATTTTATATTCATTATATAATTAAATTATATATATATATACATATACTATGTATATATATTTAGTCATATTTATATGAAATTATAACTGTATAAATGTATACGGTTGAATCCTTGTGATGTGTTGTTTTGTCCATAACAATGCGTGCATGATACCAAGGACAGCCACGAACTAGAGGGGTTTGGGGGTTTTCCAGTGCATGTTGCATCTTCGTGGTCAATGGCTGCCTTTTTCCATCTTTTCCCCAAGCACTGCGGAACCCCTTACGGGAAGGGTTATTTATTAAGCGCCCGCTTTGATTGAGTTTACATCGTGCTTGCGCGCGCATCGCTCTCGTTGTGGCACGGTGACCGGTCCGGTGTTCATTTTAGTCAATTGACAGAGGCATCATTTGCACGATCTTGTGCAGAGCTCCATTAGGATCCGTGTGCAGAGATTCTGTGAGTTCCTCGAGCCGAGCGGGTCCTTGTAAAGAGATCTTGTGCATACAGAGATCTTGTGGGATCTTTGCCAGTTCCTTCAGGGATCCTTGTTCAGAAATGCTGCGAGTTCCGTTCAAGGATCGCACAGAGCGCGTGGGTCAGGGATATCCTGAGTTCTTGGAAAGGAGCCCTGGACAGATGCTGTGAGTTCGTTGGCATGGCCCTGGTGCCTTGTGACTTCCTCGACATGGCCTGTGTAAAAAGATCCTGTGCGTTCTTTTCAAGGATCCTTTGCACTCAGATCCTGTGAAATCCTGACAAGTTCCTTGTACAGAGATTTTGCGAGTTCCTTTCAAGCATCCTTGCATGGAGGTCCTGTAAGCTCCCCGAAACAAGGCCCTTCCAAAGAGATTTTGCAGGTTCCCCTAAACTCCTAAACAGGAGCCTTGTACTATCTTGTACTAGTACAGAGATCTTGCAAATTCCTCTGCAGGAATTGTTTGCGCAGATCTGCTGAGTTCGATGTTCGATTGAGTTCGTTTGAACAAATCCTTGCGCAAAAAGACCCTGTAATTTCCTAGAAAGGCTCCTCGCACAGAGATTATGAGTTCAGTTCCTTTACAGGGCCTTTGTACACAGATGTACACAGATCCTGTGAAGTCCCTGACAGGATCCACAGACTTGGTGGGTTCTCCTCAAGCATCCTTGTGGAGAAAGCGTTTTGCTACAGAGTTGATTTCAAGGATCCTTGTATGGAGATCTTGTGAATTTCCATGACTTTCCTGCGAAGCTTGTAGATAGATTGTGTGAGTTCCTTCAACGATTCTTGTTTTGAGATCCACTGGAAGTTCTTAGTCCTACACAAGATCAATCCTTCGATCCTTGTATAGGGATCCTGCGAGTCCTTGTGCAGAGGTCCTGGTGAGTTCCTTTAGTTTCCCCAAATTATTTCCACCACACTTGTTTGGGGCCCCTTGCTGGAGCAATTAGATGGTGTTTTTTTGCTTGTGGATGTGCATGCGCAAATTCTTTGGCATGTCATGCTGTTCCTGCGGTTGCACACACGTGCAACACGAGCACATTCTAATCTTTGCAATGTGCAAGTAAGTGGCTTTTGTCTTCCTAACCGTTAATCCGCATTGTTTCCCTTTGAAAATGCACTCGCCCTGTGACTGCACCAAAAAACAGTTTCACCGTTTCACCCGCAAATTTACCATAAGAGTGCCGGTCTTGCACATATGCTGCACATGCATTGCATGGCAATTCACAGGCAAGTCAGCGGTGGCTGGGCTGTGCACCGGGGCAACAATTTCATAGCTTTAAATTTATCATCATAATAATGCTACTTGTTAGGTGAGCAGCAGGTGTTGTTGCTAGGTGTGGGGGGTGTGGTGTTGCGGCGCTGCTTGTTCAGCAAGGGGCAGCAGTTGTGACATTGTGACGCGTCTGCGTCCGCTTGCATAAGCATGCATGCATGTGTGCATGCATTACCTTGCATTGCGCTGCATTGTGTTGCATTGCATTACATTACAGTACCTTACCTTGCCTTTCCTTACCTTACCTACATTGCCTTGCATTAAGTTGCACTATGTTACACTACACCACACTACACTAAACATCACTAAACTACACTACATTACATTACGTTGCACTACATAATACTATTTTACTTTAAATGATTGCATGATATCAAACTGCATTGTGCACACATGCATGCATACCTACATACCTACATCCCTACATACCTTGATACCTAAATAAAGCTGCGTACCTGCGTACCTGCATACGTGCATACGTGCATACGTGCATACGTGCACACGTACATACATGATCATACATGATCATACATGATCATACATGATCATACGTGATCATACATGATCATCCATGCAAACATGCAAATATACATAATAACATGTGCCCGAGTTCATGTGTTGTCATCCATAGGCCCAAAAAACACAACTCTCCAGACAGAGTCTCAGTGCTTCAAGGCACAGCTTAACAACTTGAATGTTAGCAAGGACAGCTAGGCATCTCTCGCTGTCCAATTTCAAGACCATGTGCTCTAGGATAGTAAGACTAATCGACTAGTTCCTGCTCTGATATGCAAATTATATATCAAATTATGGCTGCCGCGTTTTCAAACTTGTTGCAGAACCGTTTCCATTTGGCACGATGAATCTATGTAATTAATTATAGAAGCCTGTCACTGTTCCTTGGAAACAAGCGCTTCCTGCCTCCGCTGACTTGGGCAGGCGACTGTAGCTGACGCTACGCAAGAGAAGGCAGGCATGATGCGTCCGCGGGATCAGCGTATTTACCGCGACAAATGACCCCAGGTTTGCACCTGCTTGCATCGGTTTGGAAGAAGCGAATGGTTTTGGCTTCAAATTGGGTTCAGCAGTGTTGTTTTAAGAAAGGCTGAGCTAGTTGGGTCACATGTGCAAAATGTTTGAGCCCGGCTCCGAATCTCAAGTCATGTGCACCAAATGCGGTCGTGGTGTCATCAGATTGTCACAAGCTGCGTCTTGAATATCCCCAGCGGGGGTTTGGATTTTGGTCGTGATTGCTAGCTGATCAAGGAAACAGGTCTTGGAGTTTGCCCGGACGGTGTGCTAGGAGCATTGGCAAGGGTATTATGCACCGTGGCAGGTTGGGCGGGCAGTGGGGTCCGAGCTGGGAGACAAGAATTGTAGCATGCATCCATATTTGCCCACATGCCATCGCCATCCTGCAGGCTTAGTTCGATTGTACTTGCCCGTCGCGGGCGTGTGTGTATGTGTGTGTTTGTGTGGTATGGGTGTACCTGGAAGCAACGGCAGCACATTTTTGTTCACCTTCTGGACGCAGGGCGGAACCACAGAAGGTGCCTACACCTCAGCCGAGGCCGAGACGGTCGTAGATTCCGAGAAAAAATTGGGCATGAGCTGTGCTGGTCCGGGCATGCAGCTGTAGTGGATTTTGCGCATGATTCAGGGGTCATGTGTCCGTGTGATCAGCATTTTTGCAGCTGATGCAGCGGCTTGAATTGGAATAAGAAGTGTTGCGGGTGCCACCCAAGAGTAGATCCCAATCTCAAACTATGAAAACCACAAGCTTAGCTCAAAGTTACTAGAAGCCATGACGTCTTTGGCGATTTGGTCAGATTGTGGCAAGATGCGTCGATCTACATATCTCCAGCTGGGGTCGTGAGTTTTGGTTGTAATTGTTAGTCGATCGAATCAGGGAAGTACTTGCGCTAGGAGCCCTGGCAGAGTCATACCCAGTGGCAGCAGGCCAGGGCAAGAATTTAAGGTCCGATCCACATGCCAATGTTTGTAGGATTGCATTTGCTGCTCCTTTGCTGCTCCTCATGCTTCTGGTTGGGCTTCTGCTGCTTCAAAGAAGAAACAATCAAACGATTGTTGGAAGCAACTACTGGCAATACTGCGCAAGGACAACTTTTGTTTTGGTAGGCAATTTCGGTGGGCAACCAAACAGGAGAACATTATTTGTTGCCCACATCAATGCCTGGGGTTCTTCTTCCCTACGCTGCATCCCCTGTCCTCCTCGTCCTCCTCCTCGTCCTCCTCCTCGTCCTGCTCCTTCCGCCCTCCTCATCCTCCTCCTCCTCCCCAGTCAACTTATTTTTATCAACTCATCTGTCTCAACTTTCATAGGGTCATAGTGGGGGGGGTCTGTGGACCGGGGGCAACTGTCGAGTTCCGTTTGAGTAGGATCTGAGTTGCTATTGTAAGTATAAATAAGCAAGATCTTGTAGACACACAATTCAGCCAGATTGAGAGAGATTGAGGGCATTTGAGGTTCGTTTGAGGTTTGTGGAGAAAATTCATCTTTGAACGCAAAAATGTTGGATTGAGTTGAATTTGAAAACTGGTTTTCCCTATCAACTTAGCATATCAAACTTACCTCTTTCAGTATCATTCTCTGCCAAGCCTCTCTAGACCGGCTTGCCGTTGTCGCTGCGCGCTTGGGCGCTGTGGTCCAGCAAGCTGACGTTTAGCGAGCTTACTTCAAAATCATCAAACTCAAATCAAACACCAACCCTACTATCTATCTATTTCAACTATCACACTTATCTCTACCACATTTGTATACATTGCCTCTATCAAATTTACCCCGGCCCAGCGTATTCCTATCAAATGGCCTTTGTCCAAACTTATTTCCGTTCGGTTTCGCATTAACGCCGGTAATTATTACTGGCGAATGAGTAAATCCCAGGTTATTAATTTGGGGGGTTCCCAAAATAGTATAAACAAGTGATATTGCATGATATTGCCCTATAAATGGTACCATCATGTACCATCCCAATTAGTCAAACAGGGGTATATCAATCATTATTAATCCTGGGTCTATATTTATTTTCTCCGTTTCAATCTTACCTGTATCAGATTTGCCTTTGTCCAATTATTCTCCTTCAAACTTACTTGCGTAAAACTTATTTTTGATTATTTTTGTCTATATAACTTATTTCTATCCAACGTTCCTTTTAAAATTTATCTAATTTGCATCCGCCCACCTTTTCAGTATCAAATTACCTCTGTCCAGATTATCTCCAACTTTTCTTTGTCCAACTTACTTTGAGTTTGACTCTGACTCTATCCAACCTCCCGTTCAAAAAAAAATCCGGTCGTGTTTCTCTGTCCTTTCTTCTATGTCATGTCTCATCTTTTCACCCTGACACAACCCAGTGTTTCACCCCATCTTCATCATCCAATCTCTCTTCTTTCTTCTCCTTGACTATAGGAAGGATTGACATGTGGGGTTATCGTCTTTATTTTTCAATAACAAGGAGAGGCAGTAGAGACCAATTCGCGCAAAAGTAGAAGGGTTTGCTTGAAAGGAAGTGAGCCACAATGACTTGTAGCCTTCCAAGTGTTTATTTGAAAAAGATTCGCTGCAACAGTATCACCTTCGCAGAATCCATGTGAAGAAAAGATTGGCCTGTGAAGGAAGGAGGGTCACAAGTGTTCTTGAAGCCAGTACGTGCAATGCGCAAGACTGTTGGAATGATTAGCGCATATTAGCGCATGTCTTCAAAGAACCTTTAGCTACCATACCTGCAATATCTTTCGATAGTTTTCGCGTTCTTTTTTTTCCCTTCTACAAATTCATATTCTCGGGATTTCGCGGGGCCCTTCTTAGGGCTCTTGACTGGGCTGGCCCTGGACTTTGGGCTTCTGTGTGGTTTCTAGCTTCGTTTGAACACTTCGCATGGCCGGCACTGGCCGGCTTCTTTTTGACATTGAGTCTCCACCCTGGTCATCTTCACCAGTCTCCCTGGTTTCTTGTGCTGCCTTCATCTTCTTTCCACGGGGCTTATCTCTTTCCATGGCTGGGCTGGGTCAAGGGGGCAAAAAAGGTTTCAGCGCAGCTTCTTGACTTCTTGCCAACCTTTCGCCCCACAAAACCATACAAAACCTAGTTTGTAAGATTTTGTAAGCGTATTCTTCCTTCTTTGCTGTTCTTGTTACTGTTTTACCTATACTTGACATTAACATTACCAATACATTACCACAACATTGTGACGCAGCATTCCCGAGAAACATGCATAAAAGATACAACAGCCACAGAAGTGAGGTCACAGAAGTGAGACCATAATGGGTAGAAAAGATCATTTGAGTGAATTGAAGGCAGCAAAGGTAGCCCGCCAACCTAAAAGCTGCATCCAGCCTGATAAACATCAAAACCGAAACTTCTGCAAATTTGCAGATTCAGGCAATACCCAACAGCTTCCATTTTTCTTTTTTTTGCCTTCTGTTCCCTGTGTCTAGGCACATCAGTGGAACCAGTGGCAACAGGCGCTTTGCTCCACCGCGCAGACAGTGATGCAAAGAAATGCCTTTTGAGTTTGCACAGATGATCTCAGATGCTTTGAACTGCATTCAAAGATATGCAAAGTTCATCAAAGTTCAAACATTGCAAGATGTTGCGAACATCAACCGAGGAATACAAACAGAAGAATGTTCGTAGATGTTCGTAGCAATTTGAAATACGCACCCGGCATGTGAGCTGACCAGCCTGGCGCAGCGCTGCCGCCTTGAAATTCTACTGGATTACCTGTGAGCCCCTTGTGTAGATTGGTTTGATATGTAATTATATAATATTTCGGCCCATTGTCAACCCATTCTTTTAACTTATTTTACACATTTTAAAAGACACGTGCTCACGTGCTGCTATTTATTATATACTATATATATACTGTAATTTGTTCGATTATTTTGGATGTTCAATCTTTTATTTATAATATTGATTATCTATCAGTCAGCACCTTTTTACGTACATATTCGTGGAATACATTTATATTTATTATATATTATTGCATATGTCAGGATTCTGCTTAGCACAAAGAGAATAAGTATATACACAAGATATCACAGAGAATAAGCAGCAGATGCAATAACATACTTCCACGCACACGCATGCACTTTGCTAAAGGCCTTCTTAAACTAGGCCTTTAGGACTGAGGTTTTCTCTGTGTGATGATTTTTGAGGTCGTATTTTTGTGAGACTTAGCTAGCTGAGTGCAGCAGACACACACACACACACCCACCCACGCGCACACGCGGACACACGCACAGGCACGCACGCACAGGCAGAGGCACGGGCACAGGCACACGCGCGTGTACGCGCGCACACTGCACATCATCCACTAAATGCTACACACTGCACACTTTGTTGTGTTTTGTTGAGACAGGGAATTGTTGGCGTGTTGGTGCGAGGTTTGGAATCGTGGCATTTGAGAATGGGCCAAAACACAACTACTCCAGCCACATGCCTTTGCTGTGATTTGTTAATGCTGCACTTGCAGCGATCGCCGTGCCACTGTTTTTGGAATCGCAATGATTTGGCAAAACAATACAAAATAACCAAAGCCACCCGGTGTCTTGTGATTGTTTGGCAGATGCATGCAGATGCAGTATGTGACCTGTGCAGACAAATTACACTTTCGTTGCAGAATTTACTGACAGAGTGAGTCCAGTTGGACACGCGTACGACATTTCCCTGGCATTTGGAGGAACAAACGTTCACTCCCGCCGTTGACGTTGGCGACCCCAGACTCGCAGCTCGGAACCTTTAAGATGTACAATGGAATGACGTGGTGTGTTGAATTAGAATTATTTCATACAGCCTTACCCGCCTTACTAGCCTTACCCGCTTCCCAGCACATGGATGCAAATGGCATGTCATACCTGGTGGCCAACACCACAATGCCATGCCATGCCCTTGAAATCCCTTGAAATTTAGTAAAGCCTCTAAGCCGTTGAAACATGTGAAAGCATGGTGTGAAAACACGTGTTTTCACATGTTAACACCCTTTCGGTGCCATACATTTGAGGTGGAGATCGTTTCCCCGCCCTTCACCTTGGGGGAAGATGATGCTGTGAAACAGCAGAATGCACAGAGCTTAAAAGCGAGAGCGAAGAGGTCCTGAAAAGAAAATATGTTTGATATCAAGTAACCGAAGAAGATAAGATATTGCAAGATCAATATTTTGGTTTATTTTGATTCATTAGTCGATTTCGATTTGAGAAATTGAATGGAATGATTAAAGCAAACAAAGCATATGAGCAGATTGTGGCAGACTTTTGCATATTCCAGCAAGTCCTGTGGGATCTGCGCACAATGCAGAGGCCACTGTGGGGCAGGAAGGGGACGAGGCTCGAAAATGCACGTTGCAAAAGTTTCACAGCACCAAGTACATCCAAGTACTACACAACAAGATACGCACATTGCGCAAAGCGCAACGTATTTCTAAATCCTGAAAAGAAAATAAAAGAAACATGCGGGCCGTTGGGCATTGAATTTTGATCCACATGCTCAAATGGTGTAAATTTAGTGTCTACATTGAGCTGCTACATGTTGCTACATTCATACATATATATTCGACATAGTAAATGAACGCATTGTTTTTCTATGTTTTTCTCTATTGGTTCAAATACAGTATGTGCAATGATTATTTTAAGATAAACACTAAGATACGGGATGCATCTACCCAACAAACGAAGATCTTAGTATCTTTTGACAGTTGTTGTACTTTCTGCGCACCTTCCACAAGTCACCCATCTTGTATCAGTTGAGTTGCTGCCTCTTTGTTTGGTTTTGTGTGAGTTCATTTCCTTCCAGAGCTGCTCCATAGACTATTGAATGGATCTGAATGGCAAGTGGCCACTGAGATCAGGTTGTACGGTTTCATACATGTTGTTTTCCACAGGTACATGCCGTTGAAGTAGTCCCCCAAGGACAAAAAGTGACCCTAAGCAAAGGCTAAGGATTTGCTAGTGCTCAATTGCATGGCCATTGTCTTGTCATAAAGCAAACCTACATTGCAATAGCAGAGTTTCGTGGTTGACCCAAACTACATGGGGTCTTGAAATGTGTTCGGGTAGAAGATTCCGTGAACGTTTGCAAGTTCCAAGGCGATTTAATCAGAAATATGCGTCGAACGTAGCTAGGTGGCAAAACCCTCCAAAACCCCGCTCCACCCAGTGCCCTGCAAATTCCTTTAACAAATAGTTACAAGAGATCAATTGAGGAGAATTTTTGCAGATCACATGATCAAATGGTCATTTTTGCGGCAACACAAAGTATCACACCCCCGTTGTTCTGCAGAGACGAATGCACCTCACGCACCTAAGGACTTGAAATATTTTACAGGGATTCCTCTCTAAAACATCCAACGTGTCGAGCATGGGCAGACAGACATGAGCTTTGTTGCCAGGGGACATGGTGGGAAGAGGTCGGGTGGGAACGGTAGACCGGTACTGCCAAGTGGAGCACTTTCATAAAGAAACAAGAAACCTTGGAAGCATTGGACTCAAAAGAATTTACAGTAAAGAAACATCGTGTTTTCAAAGGCAACAGCTTGTGAGCATGGCTTCGTTGTGTTTTTATTTTGGCTCAATGGTGGACTGAAGAAACATCACGCAAAAGAAGCATCGGATCCGAACGACACCGTCAGCAATGTCAACATCAATCGGACATTTGGGATGTTTGATGAAGTGAAATATTTTTTTTCGTCATTTCCTCTTGACATCTCTTGAGAAGTTACAAGCAACACGGGCCCAGTGGTCATTGCTTAGTCGTCTTAGTTGTTTTAGTCGCTGTCGGGGCTCAATGTGGAGCTCGGAGCCGGACCATGCGCGGGATTGGGGGCACCTTGGCAATTTCTTGACCAGTCAGCACTTTGTCAACGCGACTTTGCAGTGATCAATTGATATTCAATTATATTTTCGATTGATATATTATATAATATATAATTATTCCCGAAAATCCAGTGATTCCAGTAGGTCAGCAAGCATACCTGGAGTTTTGTTGTGTCGAGATCCAAAGGCAGCATGACCACTGAAAGATCGATTTCCTGCGCATTCAGTTGACCGCGGCGACATGCGGAATATGTAGGGATAAACCACCGAGGATTGTCGACCAGGGCAGTCGTCTATTGGGAAAGATGCAAGGCTACGTCCAGGGACACACCCCGTTAGAGACCCAACGAGTATGTCACAAGGCAGCACTTGGGACTGGGAACACCTTCCTGTAGAAGTATCCTGAGACTTGCAAATGTCTCGGGCAGATGCTTGCCCAATGAGTCCTTGCTGCTTTAGAAGTGCTTCTAGTGCCTACCAGATTTGACATTCAGACCTATTGTTTGTTTGCCTTTTCTATTGAGTATGGTTAGATTCCGATCTTTTGTCCCGCACTGTAAGTCCACGCAGTTTGCCTCTGGAATGAATCTCATTCTAGTTCGAATCTGAGGCACTGATTGCCTCTTCATCCCGCTTTTTGTGGCCGCAGTGCTTGGCTTTTTCCTCTGCATTTCCCAGGCACAACCGGAACTGTCTGAGAGGGTTATATATTTTTCCTTTTCACTGAAATTATTTAAGGATAAAGTAAAATTCTCAGATCAGCATTTCAAACACAAAGACAGCTAACATAGCAACCAATTCGGCCTAGAAGGAAATCCAGCAAAGCATGGAGAGGAAGCAATGACTCTGACATGAGTCTCTAGGCGTCGCTGAACTATCTGTACTATTTGCATGAACAACACTGAAATCAACAAGACACATGGAATCCACAACAACATGCAACAAATATACAGATGAAATCAGATGAAGCTGGATGCCCATAGCTCTCAACCAATTTTGATTTGAGCCCCTTCACATGCTCCAAGATTTCACCATATTGCCAGTCAATTCCACACAACTTACAGGTTGATGGGATTGTGATACAGTTTTTGGGGGGACTGGTAGGACTCCATGGGGGAAAATGGAGAACTCAGACTCCCAGACCCAAGATTCTCTAGGGCTGCCTCCTTGCTCATCCTGGCCCCATAGCCCAGTGGAATGAAGTTTTTGAGTCCTGGTCTCTTGAAATTGACTTTGCTTTGGTGGAACCCTCGGAATGAAGAGTTCAAGCAACTTATGGCAGCTTGAAATAAATATTTGTTTCACGTCGTGTCCAATGAGGGAAGAAGATGGAAGAGGTCGCCAAAGACACAGAAACAGAAAGGCCAATAAGGTCACCATAATCGTAATATGAATTTCATGTTTCACCATTCCTTATATTGTTTCAATAGTAGAATAAACCTGAAGAAACTAGACTTATCCTATGTCATGTCATGTCCCTTTCGTGTAACACCATTTTCTATCTCGCCTGCCGAAGGCTGTGGAGAAAGGAAGCTTCCAACGTTTGACGTCGCTGCCAGACTTTGAAGGGAACTTGTGCCTAGGCCGAACGCTGAAGATGACGATGAAGTTGACGGGGCCGAAGACAATGACGAGATAACCTTGGCACATTCAGAGACCTCATGATCCTCATGTTCAGAAGATTTTGGGAGCACTGGTCACTATTTCAAACGCTTGATAGCAGACTTCATCGAGTCGAGGCAGTAGGGGCCCAGTAAATTCAGAGCAGTGCTGCTTCCTTCAAAACCAAATTCAACGGAGGGCTGGAAAGGTGTGTTATTTTCCCCATCTTTTTCCAAGAGAAAGAATAGTCAAAGGTAGAAAAACACTTGTTGGCAATACTGATGCTGTTTGTCTTATGGCTTGAGAAAATTGTTTTTTGCAAAGCCACAGGTTTCAGTCAGGATGTTGAGTACTGAGTAATTAATTCACATCATTGCAGGAACATCGGGGAATATGGGTTATTTGTTACCCTTCCTATCTGAGTGTGAAGGCAACGTGCAATTTGCCAGCAGCTGATCATAACAAACTCAACACTCAACATTAAGAAAAACAATATTTACGTTCTACAGAGTGGACCTATGTCTCTTAATGTTCAAGGGCTTAATTGTGAACATTCTAGTTTGATAGTAATAGGGTGGGAGCCCCTTTGACCAACGACCTTTGACTAGCAGCTAGGGAAATAGCAGAAACAGCAAGAGGACGCAATCTTGTCAAGGTCTATACCTTCTCTAGACCAACAAGAAATAAAGAATAACATTGCAAAACGATGCAAAGTGTCTTGATTTTCATTAGACTGTCTGAAAAGAAATCAGCATGTGAGCAGACCTCTAGAGCAACCTTTGAGCCCTCAGGTGCGGTACCAATGGTCAAGGTCCTTACCTGTACTTTTGCCGCGAACAAGGAATTGGAGACTTGGAGCAGCGCAATTTTGGACCATATTCTAAAGCGATTCTTACTTTGCCCGATGTGATTGAACACTGACACCTCTGAGACATTGGGACTGAGACAGAGGTTGAAAGATTGGATGGGAGATAATGAGAGATGATGAGGGATGGAAAAACATCAAAAAGAACTTGGTCCAAAATTTCTTTTTGGAACGGGTTTTGTATCGCAATTGCGCGTTCTCTGGGGTCAAAGGTGGGACTGCCTGCGGTTTTGGGGGTCCCATTTGACCCATGTCATGGTTTCTCAGTTGCCAATAGAAAGCGTGGGGTTCAGCATTTTCCTTAGGGTTCTCCTTGCTCGTTTCAGGCATTCTCAACCAATTCCCGTCCCCGAGCAAAGGAAATATCAAGCAATACAATGCTTCTCCTCATGATTCCTCATGATCCTCATGTTTCTCTTTTGCAGGCGAGTAGGCGCGTGCACCTCCTGCATGTACACTACATGCAATATAGTAATTTCTTTGGATAGAAATAGCTACGTCCAAAAAGGGCCTTTGGTTGCAAACAGCTTGCCGTGCAAAGAGCTGATAGGAACAGCTGGGTGTACAGAGGGTTTTGACAAAGTGTGCAAAGACATCGCAAACCATGATCCTAATTACTTTGTCGCAGTTGTCGTCAAAAAGGTCTTTGAAGGTCAATGCTTTGTCCCATTCGTTACAGGGCCTGTCCCTGATAGTAATTCCGTGTTTGAATGATAGCGTGGTTTGTCCATGTTTTGTCCCTGACGGTAAATGCTGTGTTTCAGTTGTAGAAAGGCCTGCCCATGGTGATCAATGCTGTGTCCGAGTTAAATTGGCTGTTCGTGATACTAAACGCTATGTCACTATGTCCCAGTTGAGCGACGTTTTCTTCAAGCATGAAAGAGTTAATTGCAAAGCTTGAACTGGATCTTGCTTTTGGTGTACATTCCCTCGCCCAGTCTAGGATTGGTGCAAGCGTTTTTGGGTTGCCAAAACTGATCCACGTGCCACTACTTGTTTATTCCTAAATACGCTGCAATTCATCTAATGTGGCTTCAAGCTCGTGTATCACCGATTTCGGAATTGTTACGGATTGTCCATGTCGAAAAGCCATGGCACAAGAGCTGGAGAACAAGCCTCTCACAGGAGGGAAAAGAGTAAAGCAGTAGCTGACAAGAAATTGCAAGACTCTCATATCCCAATTAGCTATATAAATCACACCCAAATTGGTTACAGGCTCCTGGGAACTCTGGAGTTTTGGAGGTGCGAAGGCTTTGGGGTCCAGATTGACCATGAGCCTAGGACCAGGACCACTTTTCTTTGTAGTTGGTCATGGTTGCCTGGGTGGTGATTTTTTGGAGGGGATGATGGGGCCATGTTGGTAGTTATATATATATATACATGGGTACCCGTTTCCATGTTACCCACCGAATTCCCGGGATATTTTAAGGTCAGATGTGGAAAAGGGCGTCAGGAATGACCAGGGCCAACGTGTCACACCAAACCGCAAGACAGCAACGGAGCAAGCCGAGCATTTTTCGCATCGTTTCTTTTTCTTCCTGGGGTTCTTGCGCGGCTTTCCCAATATGTGAATGGTGAAGCCAGCTGCTCATTGTCTAAGGATTGGATTTACAACACCAGATTTGCCTTGAACAGTGCCCTGTTGACAGTAGCAGCCAAATCTTCTGTCGTGGTACGGGGACTACGCAGATGAGCTATCCGACGCATTCCTTGGCTGGAATGATATGCATGCCAACAACCTCTGATTTGGCCAGTGACATCAAGTGACTTGTCCAGACCTTTTTGGTATATCTTCACGGATTTGCCATGGTTGCTACTATATGTCTCTGATATGTTGCTATGTTTGAGTGTTGCGGTTCGGTCATGGTTTCGATGACGTTCAAATGCTATTGTATGCTATTGAGGTTTGTGTGTGAATGGGCTGCCTCAGTGCAAGTAAAGCCCGAAAACTTCATGTCATTATGCAGCGGGGCCATGCACGCTTTGTGAGCGATGGTCCAACAAAGCAGCCACTGCACCTGCCGTTATCGAAGCTGAATATATAGAAAACCTAAGAAGTGCAGCATGACGGTTCAAGTGTGCGCGCGTTTATGTTGGGTTCTGCGGTGGTTTAGGCGCAAGATCAGCTGGCATTGGCATAGTTTTCCCGAGTGTCGGGTGATGCGCCATGACTGAGGCATGTGTTCAACAACAATCCCTTTGCCACTTGGCGAATGGCACAGGAGATGACCTGGTTGAAAAGCATTAGGTTTAGCCTCCAAGTCCATGAAGCCGCATACTGTAGTGACAGGTGCGCCTAGCTATAGCATCAAAGTTGGGCTGAACATCTTGTTCCTGTCACATGCCATTGAACGTAGCACATGCATGCACATTCACCTATTCTCTTAAATTGGCATTCTCCCAAACCTTTTTCGAATTGTGTTCCGAAAGTTGTCGATTGAGGCCGTTCGCCAGCAACCAAGATTGTTGCGTTATATATTTTTTTCTTTGTTTCCTTCGTGGCGTTGGTCGGTCAGGTTTAAAACATTTTAAAACGTCGAATGACTGCCCAGACTATGGTATTTTATATTGGCGATATTTGTGGTGTGTGTGTGTGTTCCCGATTTTTTCCGCAAGGACACAGGATTTGATACGCGTACATACGTACTTATATAATCTTATAATATCTACTCTCCACGTTGAACTCAAGAAATGTATCCTTCGTTGCCTGATCTCCAGACCTCCATTTTTCCCAAAGGCCAGGCTGGGAGTATATTCCAGCTTCAGTTCATATTCCACCTTCAGTTCAAGAGGTCAAACGGTAAACAACGTGTTTTGCACTTTCAAATCTAACAACATGACGCATTACCACACCTTGGACAAATTATAGCAATTCTCGCTTCAGTGTGACCTGGAAAAGGTTCATTGAATTTGTTCATAAATTGTGCCCAGGTTTGCATCGAACTAAAGTATGTCTTGGGATGTCTTGGGCATATGAAGAAGGGTTCAACTTCACCTGTGAAACCAAGAAATGCCCAGCAACTCCGCCAATGAACTAATGAATGAATTCAAGCGAGAAATGCATCACAGATTGGCAAAAGCCTTGAATGATCTTTAATTTGGTTGGGGGGTCCAGTGGTTTCTAACGGCTTACAAATCCCGGCTGGTGCAGGGGGACACAAGGAAGGACAAGAGGGACGCAGGGGACAGGTTGTGACATGATTGTTTTCTTCCTGATTCGGAGTCTACTGCATTAAAATTTGGATACCTACCTGAATTGAAAGATTTGCAGTGTTTACAGCATGCAGTTGTAGAGAAACAAACGCCTTACGCCTTTGCTCTTACACTGCCCCATAGTGCGATAGTACCGACACCTTCCTAGAACTTATGCTGCGAGTGACACTGTGACAGCATGTGACGTCACAGCTCTGTTTCGACATGTTTGTGCTCTTCAGGGCTATGCCTCTCAGCATTAGTATTATGTGGTTGCGCAAGCCGCGCATGGCATGGCGACAACTCTGGTGTATACATGTATAATTACTTACTCAGGTCAATGTTAGAGAAATCGTGGAGGTCCCAATTCTGCACGCAACAAGTTACAGCGACAGCGGATGATGGGTGAATAGCCAGTGAGATGTGAGAAAGTCTGCGACTGCGCCCGGTGAGGTGAAGACCTTGTTCGATGCCATGGAGGTAACCTATGACTGGGAGCAGCTGGTCGTGGCAGTCCGAAGCCTAAGGGCGCGACCGTCGCTACCCGTCCCTGCAGTATCCTGCAGTCCTCAAGATATTCGTTCGATGTTGCCATGGCCATGCGATGTCAACTTCGCAGCGCTGTAGGAGAGCGCAAGGGTTGCGCCAAGAAATTCTAAGTATCTCTAAGTTCAACACTGGTTGTGTGAACCATCTCTTCAGGTCAGTAGCATTCTGATGCATTCTGCACAGGTCATATTCTCTCACACGTCACATGCAACTAATTAATATTGAAGCACGCTGTTCAATTGCTGCACGCTGGTGTCCAAGGCCGTTGTGGCATCGGTGCTATCCTATTTCTACATTTTTTGCATCTCACTCTGTGCAAATTGTTTGGTTTGGCTTTGCTTGCTTGCCCTCGTGGCCATCCCTACCTGCTTGGGCCTGGTTTATGTCTACATGTCAGCAAGGCAGGCCTGAAGAAACATGAAGAAACTGTGTTTCATTCTGTTTTATTGTTTCAACATGTTTCGACATGTTTCGACATGTTTCGACATTCACATGTCACATACCTTTGCATCCTTCGACATTTTTATGTAGGATCCTTTTGAAAGGCTCAATGTCGTCCCTCAGATGTGAACCTCTTCCCGTTCATCATGGTTCACCACTTCTGTCTCTCCAAGCGCAGCTGAAGTCAAACACGGCCATTCTTTCATTTTTGGCATTCCTTCGAGCTGTCATTTATCTTCACAACATGGAACATGGATGAACATGGATGAACATGGGGGATCATCGGAGGTGTGCGTTTTTCATTTGTTCAATCTCTGACATCTTTTGACCGCAGTCCGGAGATTGTAGTGCCCAACAGCATTCCTGGCACGATCACAACCGGGGATACTCAGAACCTTGGCGCGCAAAAGACCATGTTTTGTTTGCAATCCTTGAAGACGTGGCCAAAGCATCAACGTGCAGGGAAAGAGAGCAGACTCAGTTTGTCTCTTCGTTCCTTCAAGTTTTGTTTTGAGTACGTAGTGTGTTCAACCAAACAAAGCAAGCAAACTGTCTACTTTGGATTGCTGACTATGTGATGAAAATGTCTATGTGATGAATATGTGATGAATATGTTTGTCTACTGAGTCTACTGTACTTTGAATCCAGGAATGATCTCAGCTTTGGATTGGCTCTTTGTGGAATAGGCAGGAAGTCATTGCCAGCGGGTGCAGACTAGGGACAAGCCAATGGGCTGATAGGACATCGTATGACATTTGGATACATTTGGTGCAGTCAGTCTAGATTTAGATGCCCATAGTTTGCATGTCATGTGCGTTAATTATGCCTATGTATGTGTGCATACTTTTGCCAAGTTTTTCTCCGGGTTGTGGGGTTTTAGCACCGGGTTCAGAGGCATTTTGCTGGCTTGCGTCGCAGTCTGCAAAGCGCGGACGATCAAACTTGCCTTGACCAGCATCGAGGACGGTGTCACTGTTTGGCACGTTTTCACGATTCAAAAGATTTCGAAAGACAACACATCAATCTTTTACATTCTATTAAATTACCATCTATTAAATATACCATCTATATATTAGAATCTATTACCATCTATTACTTTATGATTACGATTTATTACTGTTTTCTTGATGTATTATCATGTATTATCCATGAGGCACGGGGTCACGGAGAGGTCCTGACACGTCCTGACAAGCATAGATCAGTACAGCTCACACGTTGAGTGACTCGACATGATTCAACCCAACGGCGTTACTTTTTGAAGCACTGGCCCCGGGTAGTGACCTTTGAGGTTGAATGCAACAGCAGAATGTAAGGCTGCAACAGCCACCTGTTGTGAGGCTTAGAATCTAAAAAAGGCTGCACAGGCAGAGGATGTAGAGGGCTGCTGTTCGAAAATGCCGATGCCACTATAAACAGTCCATGACGTAGTCGACGCTGCGCAAAGCGGGTTTTGAACTGCCCGCTTGCTTCCATGTGACATGAAGTGTGTAGTAGTCAAAGGCAAAGCTTTCAGGAAAGCGCAATCAGGCGTTTGTTTGGCAGTTTAAAGGATTGATTTGCATATCAAGAAGATTCTTGCGCAGTTGCCAAGAGCCCAAAGAATCCAAAAGGAAGATCGTGCAGCTCACAAGAAGTTCATACAAAGTTCTCAGAAAAAGACGTCCATTGAGTCAGAGTCCAACATCGTTCGCCATGGTCCATCATAGTCCATCAGTTCATTCGCGACCAGGAGGCGGCTGATTGTATCCGACAGATGCCTGTTCTATCTATCCAGCCTTGGATCAGCAGTGCGGTGACACTGTTGGTTTTCATCCCTGGAGTCATTGGTTTTTTGATGCTCAACATGTCCGGCGATTTGCCTAAGCAAGTTGATGCTCGCCACAGAGGATGTGTTCGTGTGACAAATGTGGTGTTTCATGTTGATTCTTGCAATTTGATGCGATTTGCAGAACCTGACACTTTGTGAGAACGAGATTCTCACGAATCTTTTTGACTGTGAAATGGTCGATCAGCATCACCTCCAGATTTTATGGCATATTTGGCGCTGTGATAATGTGGTCATTGTGCTGTCATTTGTCATCATTTGTCATCATTTGTCATCATCTGTCATCATCTGTCATCATTTGTCATCATTTGTCATTGCATTTCTGAAAATACCGAACATCAAGTCCCCTGGTGGGATCTTTCCAAGTCGTCTTGTCACCTGACGATACCTGAGGATTTGACCTCAGGACAACCTGTGTACAGTGGAGATCCGTTAGTGGCAATTTCTTTGATCTACTACTTGGTGATCTTCGTTTGGATTCTGGAGTTGCTGCATGCCATTTCCCAATTTGTGGTGATGTTTACAGTACCTTTGGCCATGTTCTTTGCATTTCAAGCTCCTCTTTTGGTTTGGAGAGGTTGGTTTGGAATCCTTGGGATTTCACACTTTCTTGCCGATGCCGAGTGAGATTTGTGAGCTGCACAGCTTGCAGTACTCCGTAGTACTCGGTAGGTTGTCTTTGTGCCCAGGCGCAGGTCTGGTACTTCCGGATGAAGGGCAGAGACGACAGTTTCTGGTCGCAGTTCAGCGGCTATGACCCTCGGCAAAGGAACTCGTTGAACAAAAATCATTTGCAGAGCATCTGCAAACAGTGTAAAGATATGATAAAGATATGTAAAGATGACTTAAAACTTAAAATGTTTGAAGATGTTTGAAGCACGTTCTGCCTGCAGTCGACATCAGTCGACCTGGCTGCGGACGTTCAAATTTGAAAGGCTTTGACAGCATGTTTTCTGGAAGAGCAATTTCCACCATTCAGATTCTTTTCTTGCAATGGTGTGCAAGGGTCACTATTTCAGATCACATGTTGAGTCACGTTGTCATATCACGTTGTTATGTTGTTATATCACGCTATGTCACGTTTGCAGAGGAATTTGTTATGCCCGCTACACTGAGGATATGCTTTATGGCTATCTCTACGCTGTTACCTACCACTTGGGCTCTTTGCTTTACGGCAGTTTCCTCTGCACTCTCTTCCGAGTGTTGCGGATGTTGGCGGCCATGCTGGTTCGTGCTTCAGAAGAGACGGGCAATCCAGTGGCAACATGTTTTCTGAGCCACGACGTTACAGAACGCCTTCGTAGGCGATTCGTTGTGTAATGTTGTGTAACTATGTGTAACTTAAACGCCAATTGAGGTTCACAATCTGACGTTAAAAGGAATATGGATGTTTCAGGAAGGATTCCCTTGGATCTCTGTGGTTCACAACATGAACATGGCGGGAAGAATGAGATAAAATTAAAGGCATGGGAGCACTATATGGAATTCACTGGCCTGTGTAGGAAGTCACAATGTCACCCAACCATGTGATATGTGCAGATATATACATGTACATAACATACATATTAAAATTTATTTAAATATAAAATAATATAAATAGATAAATATATATTATATATATATATATATATTTGGATTTATGCATGTATTCTATATAATCTGAATATATATATACAACATATGTATTCTGAATTTGTGTGTCTGTCTTCGGGGCTTCAGGCTGCATGCATATACTACATCCAAAATCACGGCCAATAATATGTGTTTTTTTCACTACCTTTTTGGCAGTTGTGTGGCTTTGTCTTGCGACCCCTGATTTTTTATTGTCTTGCATTGTTTTAGCATTTGCTTTCAGATATATAGGTGATTAAAAATCGATAAAAAATTGCTTGAAAAAAGCAAACGACTGACCACGGGAACGTTCTCCACGACCCTGAGGAAATGCTTCACATGCTGTCTGGCTTGCGCGGAGAAATTGGTGCGCTCCGTCACGAGCTTGTCATATTGCAACTCGGCAATGCTTCTCCACGGTTCACCCCAAAGCAAGTCTGGCACAGGTTCTTTGTCCCTTTTTGGGGGGGAAGAAGGCACGATTCTGTGGGCAAGAAACAGGTTGCAATGGCTTGGGCTCGAATCATTGAAAACTCAAGACGCTCATGCGATGACTACGGATTTTGTTTCGAAGGCAAATGGAATGGGATGGTGCTAATGGTTGTTCTTGTTACTGACATTTCTTTTTCCTCCAGTTGCCACAGTGTTGTTCCCTTCCTTCTCACAGCAGCAGCAGCACCAGCAGCAACAACAGCAGCAGTGAAACCAACAGACAACTGCGCTGAGCACTTGTAGCACTTCTTGGATCTTCTTGGAATTGCCGCACAATTATACAACATGTCACGGTATGTCACAGCAGACCAACCACAGGCAAACAATTCGTACAAACACCTCTTGAAAAACAAAAATATTTTGGACAAAGAACCGCGGAAAGGACATGAAAGGACCACGTTGCACAGAGACACCACACCTCCAGTGGTCAGGAAGACCTGACATGTCCCAGGTCCAGGTTAATTGGTGGATCATGTACAAGATATGTGTCAGAGATATTCAGAGATGTCTAACTCAGACCTACTATATGACATATACTATAACCTGATCTCACCTGATCTCACCTGATCTCACCTGATCTCACCTGATCTCACCTGATCTCACCTGATCTCACCTGACATGCATAAGTGAGTCAAGTCACTTTGGCTAAATAATGCCAAAAATGACCAAACATTGCCAAAATATTGCGAAGTCTTTGTCAACGCGGTCCCGAGTCCCAAGGTGATGTTGCGATGAATTCCACAACCTATTGTGAGGGAGCTGAGCATGCATTCAGGCACGAGTTCTCAAAGCCTGGTGGCTTTTTCTGGGCACAGCATTGTCACAGCAAAATCAAAGGATCACTTGGGCCTTACACCTGTGATAAAATATTCTCGCAGAGTTTGATGCTTTGAGAAGCTGTGCAATCTGAGTGCCACTGTAATGCTCTGACAATTAGGTACAATCCGTTTTCCGATGCAATGTGCTTTTGAGCCGGTTGGAGCCATTTTAATTTTTTGCAAAAACCAGCCAATGGCTGTGGCTGAAGTTTGTATTATCAAACATTTTTTGAATGTAGTGGGATGAAAGAGGGGTTTGGAGAGGGCAGGGGTTGATGGAAGGCATGACAAGTTCGAAATTAGGCCGTGAATAGTCCAACACATTGGAAGAATCGAAGAGCATCTACCAGAAGGCAGTTCTGTGACGCTGGATGTTACCCTGGTCCATGTGGGCTGGTCCTTGTGGATTGTGTGGGAGGGTCTGAGAAGAGGCCGGGGGAAACATGTACTCATAGATCAGGGAGGGACGGCCCGGCATGCTGATACAGGGCGATGTCGTGTGTGATGTTTGGTGTTGGATGTGTTGGCTATGCTTCTGTATAGCTGATTGAAAGGAAGTACTGTACTGGTACCGTTCAGTGACTCTCGTTTGGGCTGGGCATGCAGCCTTTTTGTGGAAAGTCATGGGGGTAATTGATTAGGCACGGTCGACGCAAACCACCTATATACATGGGATTTAAGCAAGGTGCTGTTCTGTTTCTTTTGTTTAGGCGGGCGCTCAGCTGTTCTTTCGATATGTCACGTAGATTGCACTGTCCAGATCGCATTGAATGCGGCTGTCAAACAGGTTATTTAAGATGATTTAAGTATGTTTAAGTAAGGTGCTGTTCAGTTTGGCGTGGACTGTTTCTTTATGTTTCTTTCGTTTTTTAGGGGGTGGGTAGTAACAATTGCCCGGATGTAGTTTTGAGTCATGTGGTGGTGGCGTCGAGTTTCAGGTGAGTCTCTTTGGATCGACCCTGAAGGTCTCTAGGACCCAAGGATGAGGGTCTCATATTTTTTTGGTATTTTGGTGTGTTTCGTGGTTTCTGTGTTTTTCTGATTCTGGGGTGTCTTGTATGGGGAGGGCAAGAAACGAAATGGAAAATAACAGAAAGCAATATGGAACAATTCTGAGAGACTTACCTGAAACCCTCTTAAGCTGAAGAGTTTGGAAGTCTTATGTGCCTTTTTCACAGCGTTTGCTCAAAATGCAGCTAGGGGTATGCCGGGTACGCATAAGACAGGTCATTTGATCACCCCAAAAAACTGCACTCTGAGGATGTGCTGTCTGTAGAAATATGACCCGCACATAGCAACACAAGCCCGCTGCCCATGGCTGAATGAATACCACTGGTGGGAGAGCTTCACCGTACATGCCGTCCCTTGATGGTGGACGGCAAGATTTGTGGATCGCAACAGCATGCGAGAACTGTATGATGGGGGTGTCTCATCTGGAGGAATAGCAGGGAAGGGGGTAATAGGTTTTTGGTTGGGAGGAATAACGGGCCTAGAGTGATAGAGACTGTGCCGGTGCATGATATATAGATTGACTGCAAAAAAAGATTGCTGCTGTCTTTTGTGTCTCCCGTCTGAGGGGTTGGGTCCAAAGATGTGCCGTAGCTGTGTTGCGTGTATTGTTCCATGCCAGGCTTGTGCAACGCAATGGTGGTGCTTTGGTGGCTGTGGAAGGGCTCGCTATGGTCTTCTCTTTCGTTGGCATCATGTCTCCAAAAATGTGAAGTCGTGGACGAGACAAGACAGTGAATATTTTAGCTGCGTGGTCTCCTTTGTATCATTGCACATCATTCCACTCACGCAATCTTCAAAAAGATTATTTAAACATATTGAAACCACTTGAACAGAATTGAACTATATAGTTCTCCTTGGGAGTCCCTGCCAGCATTTGAGTTGGCTTTGGAAAGAGAGAGAGAGAGAGACAGCGTGCTCCCAAGGCATTGGGGTGGTCTCTGCCAGCATCTAAGCTGAGATTGGGAAAGGACGTGCACTGGAAGCCCTGGGTGCACTCGCAATGGTCACCATGGGATATCACGGGATAGGTTTGTGACAGGTGTGTCAAAGTTTGTCAAAGTATGCATTCAAAATGCATTCAAATAATGATCCATCAGTATCCAGCAGTTAGAAATAAACCCTCCAACCTCTAGTGAAACCTTTTCATGATTTTTGTGTGTTTCCCCATGACTTCCTTCAAAAAAGTTGATTCAAAAAAAACGTATCATCAGGGATGTGCGTATTTCATGGCAGTGAATGCTGCTATTTTGTCGTCTGCAAATCTGTGTGACATTGCCCTCATAGGCACAGCATCTCAGCAGTGAGGCGCTTTCAAGCAGCAAACCATGCTAAAAAGCCTGCACGTTTCGACGATTTTCGACGTTTGAAAAGAGATGGCTTAGGATACAAGAATCTAAGGTTTCCAGGAACTCTTTTGGGATGTGTAGGGCCCAGTAAATTTGATAGAAACTCTTCCGAGCCCCTCTACCAAAACGCTATTCAGGCATTTTCTACAAACTCTGTTTCAGGCATCTCCCTTCAAGACCTTCGTTGTGATCCAACCTGAGGTCTCAACATGAGGTTGCTTGATGAGGCTTGTTCCATGTCCCTTCAAGCTCTCTTTGTCGGATCTGTCTAGATCTCCACAAATGTAGGATCTCTAAAAAGATTAAAACGGATTTCAGGGGCCTCCTCAAGGATGTTCACAAAGCATTATCCCTTTGCAAAAACCCTCAAGATTTTTTTCAAAAGATAAACGTCAGGAATAGAATTCCTTTGGAACAGTTACTGATAGTTCCTGGGGCCTTTTGCCATCTCCTGGGCGGACCTCTTCATCAGGTCTGTTTATTTAAAGGTCTTTTGACAGGTCTCAGCAACGGGTCTTCGGCAAGTCTCTTCAAGACCTCTTGCAAAAAAATATTCAAAGGAAATTCAGAAAAACAACTTCCAAGTTATGAGCAAGCAGAATTGTCAATTAATTTCGGAGATTTTCAGAGTAGTTTATAATTTCAGAGATTTTCAGAGTAGTTTATAGCCAAGAATTCAAATCCACCATACGTGTAATCAGGCAGCAAAGTAATGTGTTGTGGCATAGTCCAATAGCAAAGTATGCAGTAGGGAAGAAACAATGCAGTCTCTCGAAGAGAGTATAGAGAGTGCGAGGAAGCGCACAAAATGTTGAATTGTTTTGAGACTTTGCGTGGGCTACGGCATGAAAGGAATACATTGTTTTTGCCTTGGATATACTTCGGAGATACTATTTCAGCACGGAACACCGGGTGTAATACAAATGCGATTACAAAGTGCCAACATAAATTGGGAATTACTCGAGTGAGATCTATGGCTCTTATGACCATGACATCCCTCAACATGACTGATTCATGGCTCAAATGAAAAAGGAGCAGCATTCGAGAGGGTTTTAATAGTTCTAATTCAAGGGTCCCCACGGTGCAACTCATGCGCTTGCAGAAGCTGAAGAACGGCAATTGAAATGAAGACTTTGAAAACCTTCAGGGCAACTGCGATACAAATCAAACATGACAAAAAACAGCACCATGTACAAAACCACACACACTGGTCCGATGCTAAATAGAATGCGCAGAGTATCATGGCTAAGATGTTCAACTATTCACATCCATTTATACAATCGCAAACAACCTTTGCACGTATAGCCCGGAAAATCACACACATCGGAGAAATAATGGGAGAACTCAAAAAAGTGGAAGTAAGCAAGCTGTGGCAACCTCAGACATTGCGAAACCAAAACCAGGGACTCAAGAAATGATGACTCCAAAGTGTGAGTTCACAGGGCCATGAAACATAGGGACTCAAGGGAAAAAGGAAATGAAACATAGTGAACTCAAAAATGGGAACTGGTTGGAGATTAACCTTCAAGAAAAGGGAAAAAATGCGGAACTTATTATATAAGGGAGGGAAGATGTGAGAAGCAAAAACACAGGTCATCAATGGGGTTGAAGCATTGGAAAGTCACTGGAGCGTACAGAAATTGCAAAAGGAGTGAATAATGGGAGCCAAGAGGCCATACGCTTTCAAAAGCAAAGTGTTTTAAGCACAGGCTTCGTAATGCAAGTGCTTCGCGCAGAAGAAGGTGTGTGGCATCACAAGTGTAATAGCATACCCTTGTTCTTATCATCCACCGGATATGAGAATCAGTCTCACGCTTGATTAATTATGCTATTACCCCAGACCTTCTCACCTAGCATCACATGCATGTTCATTTGACACTCAAAACCTGGAACATTGCAGCATACTGCATGTTGTGAAACATCATCCAAACGTAAAGAACATTGCACATATCGGACATTGTGCTTGTGAATAGTTTGAATACTCGGCGAATGAAGCGATACTGTTGGACTGAGACTGGGCAATAGCGAAAACAACACATGATTTTAAACACACATGTAAATGGCAAATCATCCATGCAAATCCAATCAATGCGTATACACTGCGTATACTACTAAGCTTACATATTTTCCGTGCATAATTATTCCAGAGACAAGGTCGCCGAAGAATGCGATTCCTCAACCTGCACGGGTAGTGATCCTCTCCTGTTGGAACCTCTCGTGTGCGACAAAATCGTTCAACTTCAATTGTTCATCTCCTGATTTGTATGCTTCGCATGAATCTGCATTCACTTGATCCTGTTGGTTTTCGTAATTGGATTCAATTCCTCAGTGACAATCCCACTCAAAGATGCCAACACACAAACAAACCACAACCAAGGCAAACCCAAAAGGCTGCAAATAATGCCGTAAAACAAATGAATTGATCCGCCCTGCGTTGCATTCTGATTCTGACATATTTTGACACTGCATTGCTACAGATGGGCTGCTACAGATCGGCAGGGAAGAAAAGAGTTTGCAGTTTCATCCTCAGCAAGTCCCGGGAAGTTTACTATGAACATATTTGAGCCTGTAACCGGAAGCAACTCTGATTCCAAAATGTATCGGGACAATTGTTTTGACCCAATACAGGGGCGCTAGACAAACGCTTCCTTTCCCATTGTGGTGGAATCGCCTTCAAGTATTTTGTAGTGGGCCCTGAGGGCTGGTGCAAAGTGAGAAGTCTTGGCACGGGTTTCCCTTTAATTCGGTTCATTCTATGGGTTCTGGATGGCCACTGGGCACGGCATGATATCGAAGCTACCTGAAGACATCAGTATTTTTTTGGGGTGGATGACCAGGAGACTTGAAGGAAGCTTCCCTTTTTTGAAGAACTTTTGCAACGTTTCCAGACAGAGACATGATGATTTCTCTGCACAATATTTTTACTTTGCTCTATTTCGTGTATTTCGTATTATTTCGTCGTACGTTACGCATATTTCGCGTATTTCGTATGTCGTAGTTGCTGAAAGGTCCCAGTCGGTCTTTTTTTGGCGTAGCTCACAGCCAAATGACGCACATGGTCCTGAACTCACCTTTCATTTGCCAGGCACAGCTGCCACTTGTTGGATGATGAGCAGCTCGGTGGTTTTCCCCGTCACCGTTTGTTGCAAATCTCTGTTGGCTGTTTGGAATGTGGCACAATCGAGACCAACAGCTGAAGCCGATTGAAGATGAGTCAAAATGATTCAAGATGATTCAAGCCATTCATTCAAAAGCAAGACAGCTGCATGCAGCTTCGGCCCAGACTGTGACTGAATTTCATTGATCACAAAGTTTGACACTTGAAGCGGTTCAGATGGTCGTGAATTTATCCTTAAGTTTGCAAGTGCAAGGACACTTGAAAAACCAAGAGACACTCACAGCGTGTTCCTTAGTTCTAACAGTTCTAAAGTGCTTCAATCAGATTAATTACGGAGATTCCTTGTGTAAAAGTCTTAAGTGGGATCATTTTCGGCTGGATCTTTGGCGTGAGATATTTGTTGAAAGACAAACGCAATTTGCCTATTGGGAATCGAAGGAAACCCTCTGAGGTAATACCTTCGATCGGTACAGCAACCCCATGAGCAATCACTATGTGCCAGACACTCAGCGTTGGCCATTTCATGAGAGCATCGAGGAGTCTTCAGCACAGTTTGATCACCCAATGATCAAAAGTTGCCTCTCTTTTTCAAGTCAAAAGCCCAATGATGATCAATGATGTATGTATGACTCATATGTACTTTTGCAAGGCCGGACAAACAGATGTTGATGTTCCTTCATGCGCTGATTGGTTGCCTATCTGCACTTATTTGCACTGATCTCCATTCATGATGCATTTGCATGCATTTGCCATGTTTCGCACTCTGTCGCATTGCATGAAGTTGATGTGCTGTAGGTTATAGCATGTTACAGCCATTTCTGTCACTTTGTGATAGGTGCTGCGATCGCCATTCCCTTTATGCACTTGCTTGACAGCATTTGTGACTCTTAGCCGAAACATTGTGGCAGCTTCAAACATTCTATGTTTTCGATGGCACAGCTAATGCACTGAAACTGCGAACAAGTGATCAGCCTAGAATCCATCTGATGTGAATCTCTACACCATGTATATCACGGTTTAATCGTACTGGCACAAGCATTTCAGTTTCCAAATTATACCTGAAATTTTAGGTTCGATAATTTTGGATGTTCCAAGATGTTACAAGCTCGCCATGGCCACATGGCCATGGGCCTAGGATGCTATCGTTTACTGCAACGCTGCAGTATCCTTCCAATTACCGAGCTCATGGGGATCATCTGGTGGCCTCTTCGGTTGGTTTTCAGGCCACTAAGACAGGCAGGACTCCACTCCGCAGCTTCTCTCCTTGCCAGGAGGGTTATGGACAGTGTATGACAGTCAGACAGTGTATGGTGGGATCTCTGCATATCAAGAATGGTTCATGATAGCTTGACTCTGTCGGCGCAGGTGTTTGGGGGTGTGAGCACATTTTTCTGAAGCAAGCAGCTTGGCTCACTATTGCCCATAGTTTCTTACGACTTGCGCTTTACAGATCATCTCCTCTCATCACACTTGACATCATTAATTATATAGCATCAAGTGGCATCACTTGTCATCAGTGATCATTGCTAGTCGTCACTAATCGTCATTTGTCCATTTGTCATAGCTTGTCATCGTTTAGCATCACTTCTCATCGTCACTCGCTATCACTAATCACCACTTGTCATCACTTATCATCACGGGGTGGGATTCGCAAGATTTTTGTTGTTTGTGTTTTTGAAATCAATGTGTGCTTTTGTTCTTTGGGGTTTGTGGGGGAACAGAGGCCCCCGTTTGTATTTGATTTCCTGGGTGCGTCCCCACAGCAGGCATGACCGTGTCGTGTTGTCTTTACAAGTTATAAGTCTCAGCTTCTAGACAAAAGGGTCCCTTCTGTTTGTGTTTGATGCAGGCATACAGGTCCCATATGCAGTTATTTGCAGACTGAGTCTTTTCTTCCCCATGTGATGATTGTGATGCCACATATATTGACGGATCTTAACGTCCCTACTCAAGGTTATATAATCATGTGTTTCTCCTCACCCCAGGTACCTTTCGTTCACCCACGCCTCAAGTCTTATCAACTCTTCAAATAAGAAATGTTCACGCTTGTTACAGCGACAAAGCTGAAGTGTTTTGGCATGTTTTGGCAGTTACTTCATGAGTAATAACAACATGATGAATTGCGCCAGCTCTTCCTCAAGATTGTTGGCAAGATTCCTGTGTGATTGCATGTGTTTAAGACGTTTTAAGACAGTAATTGTGATGTTTGAAGATTATACATTGATTTGAAGATCATACTTTAGAAGACTTTAGATTTCTTTAAGAAATTTAAAGGTCATCAGCTGGGAGAGAGGTGGCACTGGTCCATTTCCCTTCGCAGTCTTGGAATTTGCAATGCCTTTGATGGTTGTTTTGCAATCTTGGAATTCTCGTCCTTCTTGGTACTACTTGTCGTTCTGTGATCACCATGAAATTGTCTGCTCTTGATGACCATGATGACCACCACAACTACCGTTTTGTTTGTGGTCACGAACTTTAGAACATGCTCGGTTCAAGCTGGTGGCATGCTCTGCAGAAGCTCTAAAAAGCATGAAGGCATGCCAATCTTTGTCAAAGATTCGAGTGTGAAACGATGCCAAACAGAAGAGCATTGAATTCAAGGTGCAAGAAGCAGATCGATGCAGACCGATGCAGATCTGAGGTTCTCCTGCGCCTCGGTTTCACCGTTTCACAGCACCCGACAGCTCTCGAGGGCCCAAAGACGGTCCACAGCTCGCCACGCGCACATCACAAGCCCATCACGAGCCGTTTGCCAAAGGGCACGTTGCCAAAGGGTACGCTTTCCAATGCCGGCGAGGTCAAAAATGTTGGATTTCGATGGAATTTGGTGGCGAGATTCGGTTTAACCACTTGGTATATCTTGGGATTGATTCTTATGTCAATGTATGTATGTCATTATATGTCTATGTTTTTGAATCACAAAAAGACTACGTTGCATAATGTGGTGTCAATGGTGCTGGGTCCATTTCTCATGTCCTCTGTGGTTGAAACATGTTGAAACACTGAAATCTGCCTCTGGCGTTTAGGGATGTTCTGGTTGAAATCCTTTGCATGATAGAAGGTGGACCTACAGCTCGGGTCCTGTTCTTTGGTTGTAGGCATCCTGAAATGGTTGTAAGAAAAAGAGCATGTGCAAAGGTTGTAAGGACAGCAGCATCAGGTTTTATTGGGAGGGCTTGTAAGACGTTGTAAGATGCTGGAAGCATCCTGTTGTCCTTCTGGTGTCCTTTGGATTTCATGTGTATAGAATTGTATAGATGTGTATACAGTAGGGCCTATAGGGCTTCTCAAGGCCATTCACGTGGTAAATCCGCAAAGTAGAAGTAGTTCAACCTGGTGAACTTTCCGCCGTACTGCCGGATCCATCCCAATGCAGTTTGATGGTTGCTGCATGTTGCTGCCTTGCATTGCATGGCGAGGTTATGCGAGGTTCAGATGGTTGAGTTTCTGACAGTTTCTCCCAAGTACGTGATACAGAAATGGCATTAAAACGATCGTGATGTACACATATGTACACATGTTTGCTTCCAATGTCCATAATGGAAACAACGGGCCCATGGCATCCCATGGCTCCCTTTACAATTCCATGGTAATCTCATGGCATCCCAGGGCCATAAGAGATCCAAAAGTGAAATAGCCAGGCTGGAGAGCGACCGAGCGAAGGGATTGAACACGAGAACATTCCCGAGACTTGTCCGGTCATTTCAATCGAAAAGGAGCGGCTCCATGACTAAAGCTGAGCAAAGCTGAGCAAAGCTGTCTCAATTCCAAACGATTCCAAACGATTTGTCACAGTTTGATACAGTACGTCTATACTACG
>Ga0126342_10001608_pt1 | contig 32465 bp, 22 predicted proteins | sample Cyp1metagenome_FD_92528 | JGI IMG/M metagenome (GOLD analysis project Ga0126342, IMG submission 92528) | Coral microbial communities from Lord Howe Island, Old Settlement Bay, Australia - Cyphastrea 1 metagenome | ecosystem: Host-associated > Invertebrates > Cnidaria > Coral ...
ATTCTTTAAGAACTGTGTGCGAGGATAAGGTTGCTGAAGAGTTCGAGGCTTGCAGCCAGCATCCAGATTTTGGGAAGCTTAGTGCTAGTCAACTGGCTCGACTTTTGAAGAGGGAAGATCTGGCCGTCTCTCGCGAAGAAGCAGTGGCGAAGGCAATCTTTACTTGGATCACGGTCTCCGAGGACAGACGTGCCTTTCTGGGCACGCTGCTGCAACACGTGCAAATTCAATCCCTTTCGATTGACAATGTGATTTGCCTTGGCCGTACAGCTCTTTTCTCTGGCCTGAGTGATGATGAACTTCAAAGAGAAGTTCAGGACGCCTTGGCCTCCCGAGAGAGAACCCAAAGTCCAGGCACCTTTCAGTCGAAAAGGCACTGTTTGAAACATTGGTCGCCATTTTTGGGTGCCAGCACTGAATCTGCAGGACGAGAAGTGCTGTCTTTCCCAGCTCGCTCTTTATGCTGGCATCAAGATACACTTTTTGCTGCGCACACCATGGATCGAGGCATCCTTAGCTGGAAGCCTGGTGACCCTTCAACCTGCGTCCGAACTGAAGCGGGTAAATTTAGTGCTTATACTCTAGGCAGCGACTTGGGATTTGCTCCTCACCTGGCCATCTCGCCAAGTGGACAGATGTTTGTGTCAGATGGGCAGAAACAGAGGCTTTTTTGTTTTCACAATGGGACTGCGCAAATGGCCATGGGCCAAAACTGATGTTGGTCCTTTGTATTGCTCAGCCATTTGAGTACCCCCATGACTTCGGAAACCTCCATATAGGATGTGTATATAGCTTTTTAGCGTTTGTGCACACCACCTCCGTACGCCAACTGCAACTACAGTAGTTGCAGTTGCGGTACGCTGGTGCTGTGCACCAATGCTAAAAAGTTTTCCCAGACCTAGTTTTTTAGATTGCACCAAGGGGCAGCGTAAAGCCGTAAAATCGTAAAGTTCAATTTTCTTCAAAAAAGCTCTTTGATTTTGATTTTTTAAAACTGACCAAGACTGGAAAAATAGTAGAAAAGGTGGTGGACTCCAGACTCGAGACAGTCGTTGCCTCCGAGAGTCTTCCAGCAGACATGCAGTTCCAAACCTACAATCGTTTTGTTACAAGGGAAGAGGTGATCTATTTGGTGGATAATCTGAACGAAAATTGCATTATACGCATCGATCCAGCTGATTCATTGGAACCTACTGTGATGGGTCGAATGCGTGCGGAGGACCGGGCTTTTCTATCGAACCTGCTTGTAACTGAAGCAGGTATTATTTTTGTGTCTGACCTAGAGAGTAGTAAGGTGTTTGCCCTCCACCCAGGCAGCCCAACTTTCACAGAAGTCTGGAAGTGTCCAGGTGGATTGTACCCACAGGGGCTGTTGGTACATGACAGGTCGTTGTATGTGAGCATGGACAATTCGAATTTCAATTCAATGGTGGGGAAGGTTTACGAAATTATGTTGCCTCCCGATGTTTTCCCCAAACTTGGATGGAGAGCAAGGTGGAGATCCCGGAAGTTGAACTTGAGCTGACTGGCCAAAAAATGAAAGCCCGTTGTTTGCTGGTGAAGTGTCCTTTTTCAGTATGGCAAATAGTACGACATGCAGCATGCATATAGTAAATAGTTCATTAGATATCATCTGGTTGGTGGTTTGGAACATGTTTTATTTTTCCATATATTGAGACTAATCATCCCAACTGACTAATATATTTTCAGATGGGTTGAAACCACCAACCAGTCATGGTTTGCAAGTAGAAGTTGGATAGGTGACATTTGGATCCCTATGGTTTCCCACCAAAACAACTAGTAAATTTGTGTCATTCGCAAGAGGCTTTTACATTTCCAATTACATCCATCATGTGGGGTTAAAGCATTGCTAAATCCCCATGCCTGTTGGTTATATATACCCATAAAATGGGGATTTCACCTCCGAAAATGCAAGATTTTTTCCCATTTATGAATAATATTTAGGATACTTATGGATACTTTAAATCATGAACATCCTCATTTTTAAACCCATGTTAAACTAGCATATTGTTGGTATCCCACCATTAAACCCCGTTAAAGGGTTGGCAACCAACATGGCGATTTAGTAGTCAACTTTCGCCAACCAGGTTGTGGAATCTAACCATGAAGACACGGAGGTCAGATAAGTTGATAAGTTGATGTTGGGCCTAGTTGAGTACCCTCCAGTAAATTAACATAGACCCTGGTAGATAGGGGTTGGAAGATTAGTTTCCACTAAACATTGGTTATTTTTTAGGGTCAATGTTAATAAGTTAATTTACCAGAGGGTAGGTGCTGGGAAACTCAACAGTTGGCCATAAATCAATGGCCATGCAATAGGAAGCGATTGATTGGAGGTACCTACTTTTTTTGGAAGGCCTATTTTTGAAAAGGCCTAAAATTCAGGGAATATCCACACAAAATCATATGGCCTTATATGGTACTAACGTACCTCCATTTTATTTTAGGATCCTGAAATTCCCATTGAATAAAGTAATCACAAACGATGTGACTTTGAGCAGGACAATTTGGGGGAAACTTGGTGATGGCTAGTTTAATACCAGTTTTTAGGGATACATTAACCTAATTTAATCTAGTTAAACCTAATTTAACCTAATCATTTGAAAATCGTTTTTTTGGGTGGAAATCTACCATTGGCCATGTATGGAGCAAAGGCCCAGAGAGTTGGGTTGTTGAGTCAGGTGGGCCATTTTCAGCACTTAGTCTGGTGAAAACTGAGGGATACTTGTTTTTTTTTCTATCACATCTAGAGTATTTTGTGTGTGAAATGTTGGTGCTTGAACTCTCAGAAACATGTTGTTTTTCAGAAAGCAACCCTCTCACGGCGGTTCATCAGTGGATGAAGCATCCAACGCAACAAGGCTGGCAACCAGCCGGGCTTCGCGAAAGGTTGGAAAGCATCTGGCATTCCCAGAGAGGAAGTGTTTATTTGCGGGTCTGTGGTGAGCAATCGCGCTAGGGGTTCCTTGTCTGGAATAGGATTTGCATCACAAGTATCAGGCGCATCACTCGTTTGGTGATTTCCCTTGATTCAAGCACCCCAATCCCATTCTGGAACATGTTCCATTGCGTTTTATATAGACTGATTATTTCTGGCTCCCACCGCAGATTTGCATGAGCCACTGACGAGAAAAGCACGGTTCTTGGCCGGGGCGATTCAATCGGTGGTATGGTTTACCCTCTGGTAATTTAACATAGCTATTGAAAATGGCCATTTATAGTGGATTTTCCCATTGAAAATGGTGATTTTCCATAGTTATGTTAGTTTACCAGAGGGTAACAATTGTGAAGCAGGAATCTAAATATGAGGACCATGTCCATTTCTAAGACATACGTTGGACATGGTGGCAACCCACTGCTAGCCTCGCTAGTGGGTCCTATAGATTCTTGATCATTTTTGAAACCATTTCATGGATAAGTGATTGATCTAAAATCATAGATTTACCATTCAAACGCATTGTTATAAAAAAAAAAATATATCCAAACTTCTATACCCAATGAAACACAAATCTATGAACCCCCAATGAAAAAAATGTTTTGAAGCCTGGTTTTCCTGAAACACCTCAAGTTCCAAGGTTTCAAGGCAGCTTACAGGGCCACCAAGAGAGGATGCGATGCCAATCTTGCGGCCTTCCTTACTGGGGGCATCACTTATGTGGATATGATGATGCTGGACTATCCAGGACAAACTCTCCTTTGTAGCGGCCCGGGTTTATGAAATCCATTTACTCCGTCCTCAAAATGGATGGCGCTAATTCTTGAAATGCGCCATCTATAGGTTCCCGACACACGTCCTTGAAAACAATCCCATAAATCCCATGTATATAAATCCCATGTTTCACTGTGCCGAATTAATGGCTATTCATGGGATTTATTTTTGGGGGTATTAGCGGAATTTGATGGGATTATTATGGACTATATTTGCGGGTGTCATCAAACATCGCGAATTAGTTCGGATAAATGGGCATAAAAAAAAGGCGAAAATCATCGAACTGAATGAGTGATTTTGCAGAAAACCCATGCTTGATTACCAAAGGGTAAAACTCTAATTATGGCTATATTATATCAAATTATATCCACTTTTATCTCCCGTGGTGAATGGAGGGAGCGAAGGAGCTATGGCTGCATCCATATTTCCAACCAAAAAACTGAGAACCAGTTAAAGATACAAATTAAGTTGAGTTTCCCAACCACTACCCAATGGCAAGTTCAGCTTTGAACGACAGGTTTCATATCAATTATATCATATATTTGGTTGCGTGTATCCCCAAGATTGTGATTAGTAATCTTTTTATGTTGTATAATCATTTACACATATTTATATGCATGCTATCCCGGCATTCATGATCATTCATGCTGATATTAGTGATCTGTATCGTGGAAAATGGATCGTGGAAAATGGTCCTCACAATGGTAATAAGTTATTATCCAGTTGCAAGCGCCATACATTCTTGGGTAAATCGACCATGATTGTGAGCCGCTTTACTATTCCTGGGTCCTGCACACCCACGCAAAGATTGCAGCCATAAGATCCATAAGCTGTTTCCCAATTATTCAAGCATCCCCAGGTTGAATCATGAATACCACCTCATAAGCAAAGTAACAATCTTAAGATATCTAAGATATCTAACATTAATTTAAGATAAACATTGTTAACATTTCTGATATCCCCGGCTTTCCTTTTAAACATATTACGTCCGGCCATGGTTTCAACAACGTCCATCGTTGGTTTCTCAAAGCGCCAGGACCTGACTGCGACTCCATCAAGGGCCAATGGGAAGCCTTCGAGGAGATGTTGGCGGCGGGACAGACCAAGAGCCTGGCGGTGCGGAGAGATGGGAAATGGCGACTGACGACTGGATCATTAAACTTTATAAACCAAAGTTGGGGATGTGTCCAATGGTTAATCATGGTTAATCATGGTTAATCATGGTTAATAATAATGGTTAATAATAATGGTTAATAATAATGGTTAATCATGGTTAATCATGGTTAATCATGGTTAATCATGGTTAATCATGGTTAATAATGGTTAATAATCATGGTTAATAATGGTGAATCATGGTTAATCATGGTTAATAATTGTTAATAATGGTTAATAATCATGGTTAATAATGGTGAATCACTACATTGTTACCCGGCCTGGTAATGAGTAACAGTTTGCTATGGAAAATGGCCCTGTATAGTTGATTTACCCATTAATAGCATGGTGATTTTCCATATAGTTATGTAAACGTTTACCAGAGGGTAATATTACTATAATGATATTGATAGGTTGACTAATTACTACATTGCTATCCTAATGATTTGTATTTTTTGATATTTTTTGATATTAATATTAATAAGGATATCCTAATGCGAGATTAATATCAACTAATTAATGAGTGAGGAGAATTAGTTCAATAGCTATATATATAATAGTTCATTAATATCCTAATGTTTGATAGTTAATATTTGTTAATATAGTTATATAATTATTATTTGTCAATATTAACCTGGTTGGTGGTTTGGAACATGGCTTTTATTTTTCCATTCAGTTGGGAATGTCATCATCCCAAGTGACGAACTCCATCATTTTTTCAGAGGGGTAGGTTGAAACCACCAACCAGTAGCTATGTCTAAGTGTGCACTACTTGGAGGATTAGTTGGGTAATATAGTCAATGATTAATATAGTTGTTAATATCATATTACTCTATGGCTAATATTTGTTAATATAGTCAATGATTGATTGGATCATAGTTGGTTAGTCGTGATGTTCCTACTGTTTCATCGCCTGATTCTCCTGTTGTTGACCAATTTTTATGCAGAGAGATGGGAGATAACCATCAATTACAACAGTGATTGAATGGTTTGTAGCCAGAGAGATATTGATTATAATTCATGGTTATAATTCATATATACTGGTTGGTGGTTTGGAACATTTTTTATTTTTCCATATATTGGGAATTTCATCCTCCCAACTTACTTTCATATTTTTCAGAGGGGTTCAAACCACCAACCAGATATGTTATATCTATATATAATCCCATCATATAACCATATATAACCACTATTATTGGTATTAATAACCATATAATCACTATATAATCCCATGATTATTTTAGTATATATTGCTTTTTTGCTTAGTAACTGGTTACTAAAAGTTTACCCGGTAGCATGGGAGCCACGGATCGTAAGTCGGACTTACGATCAGCGATTTATTCACCTGGAATGATGCTCCAAGCAAAACTCCTGTGGTGGGATACGATATATAAACCTATGGAAAATCACCATTTTTACTATGGAAAACTTATGGAAAATCACCATGGAACCATATAAGTTACCTTGTAAACATACCAAAACTTATGGAAAATCACCATTTCTACTAGGTAAATCAACCATGAATGGCAATTTTAAATAGCTATGTTGAATTACCAGAGGGTAGATATGTGGGTGTCTTATAATGGTGGTACCCCAATAGCTGGATGGTTTATCGTGGGAAAATCCTGTTATCACGGATGATTTGTGGTACAACATAGTATAACCCCATTTTAGGAAACTTCAACATACTCTCTGGTATTTTTGTTGTACTTTTCTATGATCACAAGTTTTGATAGTTAGATCATCGAACTACATGGGCAATATGCGATAGCTAAGTTTGTTTACTGGAGGGTAGTAACCCGCGAAAAGATGATTGCCACTACAGGAATTATAGATGGTATATCCCAAAATTGCCAGTTTAAGGGGGAAAAAATGGTAGATGCCCGGGGGGTACCTCTGACTTTATACTTTAGGAAGCAACATCCAAGATGTCAGAGATTATGCTACTCTTATCGCCTTTTTTTTACCCAGGCTTCCATCTTTTATCTCCAATTGTGGTTTGGTATTGTCAGTTTCATTTCGGACGTCCGAAGGGATGCTGAATCCTTTCCATGAATTTTGGGTGCATCCTGACAGAAATTTAATCACGGGAGTTCCAGGTGACATTCTTCATGAGTGGGGATGAAACTTCTCAGAGGGGGCGAGTGAACAATCCCTTACCCCTCATATTATCTCATATTAAATACAAAGCTAAAAACTGTGGTTTAGATGTCTAGTAAAGTACTTGATCTATTCATTTTGGGGATAGATATAGGGGGAATATGTAATATTAGGGGGATGAGTTGTTTCATACGGCAGAACGAAGATTTGAACAGATCTTGAGAGAGATGGGTCAAACAAGCTCCCTATCCAAATTCAACTTGCAACTGTATGGTCCACCATAAAACAGACTCCCATAAGTTATAAGTTGGTTTAATTCCAACCCCCATCAACGATATTCCCCATAAACCCTGGTGAAACACATCATTATTTGCATTTATTTGCACCAACTTAGCTATCTAGATCCCATTAAATCACTATTAAATCACCATTAAATCACCATTAAATCCTATCAAATCCTATCAAATCCCATTAAATCACCATTAAATCCTATCAAATCCCATTAAATCACCATTAAATCACCATTAAATCCTATCAAATCCTATCAAATCCCATTAAATCACCATTAAATCCTATCAAATTCTATCCAATCCCATTAAATCACCATTAAATCCTATCAAATCCTATCAAATCCGATTAAATCACCATTAAATCACCATTAAATCCTATCCAATCCCATTAAATCACCATTAAATCCTATCAAATCCTATCAAATCCCATTAAATCACTATTAAATCCTATCAAATCCTATCAAATCCCATTAAATCACCATTAAATCCTATCAAATCCTATCAAATCCCATTAAATCACCATTAAATCACCATTTTTGTTAATGCCAGGTCAGCAATTTTTCGCCCGAGCAGCTCGATTGCCTCTTGTCGAACACCACGGCGACGCCTCCGGCGGTGAACCAGTTGCCGTTCTCCATCAGCCACTTGGAGGTGAGTTAGTGGAGTTTCACATGGGATTAGACAGGGGTTGGTAAATGTCCCTTTTTGGGGATTTTGAACATCACCTTCAAATATCTGTTAGAAATTATATCCCCAATACTTGGGTGATATTCAATTGGGACATTTACCAACCCCTGTTAGATAATAATAATGATTACCCTCTGGTGAACTAACATAGCAATGGAAAATGGCCATAGAAATAGTGGATTTTCCCATTAAAAATTGTGATTTTCCATTGCTATGTTAGTTCACCAGAGGGTAGATAGTACCATTATGGTAAAAGGGATGGGGATGGATCAACATCATGAAATGGTTACGGGATATGTTCATCCAAGCACCATGTTTAAGGGATTTCTTATCATAACTAGCACATTTTAAGAGTATTACCCTCTGGTAAATAAACATAGACCCTGAAAATCACCCATTTTTAATGGAAACTAGTCTTCCAACCCCGATGACTGCCAGGGGTCTATGTTAATTTACCAGAGGGTAGATAGTACCATTATGGTATTGGTGAGTCACTAAATAATGGCAATGTATAATGATAATGGTATTATCTAGTTAGTGGAGTTTAATGAATGGGATTAATTAGATAATAATCATAATAATGATATGATCCCATTGGTATGATAATAACTAGTTTAATAATCACTAGTTGGATTAATTAGATAATGATAATGAGTAATATAATGGGATATATGAATGGGATTAATACATAGTTTCATTAATTGGATAATAATGATATTACAATGTAGTTAGTGGAGTTATATAATGATTGATGATACTCATAATAATTGAATGTGATTATTTATAGATGGTATAATGGTGTTATTATGGTTTATAGTATTATAATGATTGATCAATTGGATTATCACTATTATAATTAATTAGCCATGATATTATCCCATTGATCAATCAAATGGACTAATGTTATTATTATTATTAATATAACTTATTATTATTATTTGTATTAACAGCGTTATGGGATGATATTGTCTAGTTCTTATTATTCAAATGGTGTTTTAACATTTTATTATAATTAAATGGACTAAACATGTTTATGCTGATGAATAATTAGATGTGCTAATGGATTTTTGACATAGACGGTACGGTATTATCACCATGAAAACATAGATTAACATATCATACTGCAGTTGATTAGTTCATCATGTTAGTTTAAATCCCATTAACACGAGTAATCAACTAATTAACTAATCTTTGAATTTATGGCTGATTGGGATATGATTGAGGAAGATTCAGGGATATTGAACGGGGGTTAAGCGGATTTTGTAGTTCCATTGAAATGATTTTGACCTAATTTTTAAATCTGTGTAATGTATTTCAAGGGTATTTTGCCAATAATGGAATCTATCCATCAGTTACCCTCTGGTAAACGAACATAGCTATTGAAAATGACCATTTATAGTGAGTTTTCCCATAAAAAAAATGTGATTTTCCATAGGTATGTAAACGTTTACCAGAGGGTATGGGACTTTGTTGATGGTTTATGGAGTTTCAACCATCAAAAATCATGGGGAAACTCACCTATCAACCAAGAAACGATCCGAGTCAGAGGGGATGGTGGGAAAGCAAGGGGAGAACCGGGAGAACCCAGACCCCCAAGCCGTGCATTAAAAACAGATAAAATACCCTCTGGTAAACAAACATAGCTATTGACAAGGGTAATTTATAGTGGATTTACCCATTGAAAATGGTGGATCTTTCCATAGTTATGTAAACGTTTACCAGAGGGTAGATTAAAATATAGATTATGGTACTTTATGTGTACCAATGATTAATAGATTTACTTTAGATAACAGATAAAATAGATTAAATGATTGGTAAAAGTGATTATCCGAACACTTTGGTACTTTTACCAATCATTTATGGGTCAATTGGGGGTCAAGGAATGGGACAAAAAAACAAATGGAAGGAGTCTGGGGAAGGTTAGGATGAGCGACCATCAAGATGGAATTACTGTAGAAATAGAATTATTCCCTTGATTTCTTGTCAGTTGTGTGATGCGCGCGTCTTGACTTGGGTTTCCCCCGGAGTTGTTCACAGTATTTTTCTCGCAAGATAGCAACGTATGCCCAAACTTACTGTTGCACAAACTCCCTTGGTCAAGCTGAATATGATCAACCAGATGAAACAGTATACACACATATACAAACTATATATGGCAATGTTGTGGCCGACACGACACGGCTTTGTGCATATACATACCTTGGATTATCCAAATGGCCAATGACTGATGATCCAAGGCTATGTGGAACCGAATGTCTTGGAGGAGAACAAGAAGCGTCCCTGGGTTCTGCAAGAGAATGAAAAACACCTATTTTTATGGGATATACCCTCTGGTAAACCAAAATATCTATTGAAAATTGCCATTTATAGTGGTTTTTCCCATTGAACATGGTGATTCCTCTGGTTTTGCCCTTCCGGTAAGTCAGCTTTGCAGGTTCTGCTGGTCTTTCGTATTTTGTTGCCTTCTCCATATGACTGGGATGATGAATGCAAGTAAAACATGGGAACTTGGGCGTGAGCTGAGCAATCGAGTGTGTGCGAAATTCACAGTTTGCCTGACTGTCATCTTTAGTTGCTGCTTGAATACTTTTGACCGCCAGATCACTGCAAAAGTGATTCAAAAGTGGAAAGCTTTGAGGCTTTGAGGTGAAAATTGGGAAGTGGGCAGATCCCAATTCCCAGCAAGTCTCAGTTCGTGCTCGGTGGCTAGTGACCTTAAATCACAGCAAGATCACCAAAGTCTCAGGTGGGTATGGATCAATACCTATTAATCCCATTTTTAGTGGGATGAACATCCATTTACCAGCTATTTTGATGTGAACTACAGGGGTACAAGGTTTTGACACACTGCCAGGTGGCATTTTGGTACAAGCTTGGGCTCCTTTAGGAGGAAGTACCGGGGGCATCTCCAAACGAGCTCAACAGCTCTGTGGAGAAATCGGCAAGAAGTATGGAAAGAGCTGGGCGCAGGCGTGATGGGCCCGATGGGCCAAGGTGTGGGCGGTGTCCAGGTGTGTTTTCCCACTGGGAAATCCACCATGGCCGGGGAATCTATAGCGTTTTTGCTGTTTTTTTGGGGCCATCTTTAGCACATTCATGTATAAGTCCAATACCCTCTGGTATTTTAACGTAGCTATTGAAAATGGCCATTAATAGTGAGTTTACCCATTAAAAATGATGATTTTCCATAGCTACGTTAAATTACCAGAGGGTAATTCTTAGGTCTAGTGTAGATCTATGGGACCAGCCAGAAGGGGTTATTTTTCGGTGAACAAAACCGGAGGACACCAGCTTACATGGATTTTGATACATCCGGAGTGTTTGGAGCAGTTGGACGATAACTATAACCCAACATCAAACAGTTTAGTGAAATATAACTATATATGGTTCCAACTTATGATAGCTATATATATATGTATATATATAGTTAACTATCTGGTTATAAACCAACAGAAAGCCATGGAACTTGGGGTCCCTACATTGTAGGGACCTCATTCAAACCCGTAACGGGGCCACGCTTTAGGTTGCCTTGCGGTGGATCGTCGACCAGGGCGCCACATTTTCAACGCAGACGCGTTCCAAGAAACATTTTCAGGAGAAAAGCTGGGTGTGTTCGAATGGGGAAGTCTTGTAGTACATGGGGGTATAAGTGGGATATAGTGGAAGATCGGTCCATGTCGGTTGTGGATGCGTCATTTTGCGGAAATCAATCATGACATATCACAATCATGACCAGGATTGGTGGTATGCCCTCTTGATGAGTGACTGCAGGATTTCCATGGGCCTCATGTTTGTTGAGCTTTACATGTTGCATACCAGCTGCCCACACTGAACCCGTGGTCACCTGTCGTCATCGGGCGCGCTGAATTCCGTCAATAGTTTGATTATTTCCCAATACCACAGGACGGTTTTAACATACCTCGACATAGGAATTTATAAAATCCAAAGATTCTCACTATGGAATGGATGTTTTTATGACTATTCTCATTTCTTTCCCCATGAAAGATCATCATGATCCCATTTGCATAGGTCTTTACCATGGGCTTACCCATTTTTTTCGGATTCCGGGATGGCTACCATGGGATGGCTACCATGGCCCATGGCACTTAAATTTCCCAGGAGGATATCGACATCTTCGATTTCAAGTTGTCGGCGGAAGACCTCGCCACTTTGGAAAAGGTTGCCTAAGAAACACTGGCGCCCAAAAGAAAAAAAAAAGGTGCTGGCGGCGTTGCTGTCCAAGCTGTGGATTCCCAAACAATGGAGAATACCCTCTGATAAACGTTTACATAACAATATGGAAAGATCCATCAAAATCATCATTTTCAATGGGTAAATCCACTATAAATAGCCATGTTCAATAGCTATTTGTATGTTTACCAGAGAATATATCCATGGAGATGCCCCGTTGCCCATGAAAATGGGAGGATCAGCGGATCAACGGCTGGGATTGATGGAGGTGAAAAGTATTGAAAAATGGGGTAGTTTTGAGGACTCCGAAATAGAGGTAGGATGTATTTGGGATCCGAAATCATCCAATTTTTTGAAGTTCAGGAGTTTTGAGCCAGAGGCAGATGGTTTGAAGTGTGTGAAGATGTGTGAAGTCTTTAGTAATTGGATGGAAAAAAAACAATGAAACATTTCACGGGAAAAGATGATTTCTCTCATCGAGTATAGGACGGACGGACGGACGAACAGACGGACGGACGGACAGACAGACGGACAGGCACATATAGATAAATAGGTACAGGTAGATAAATCTCAGATAAATAATGATAAATATATCACTATGATCCCTAAAAAGATTGATTCATTATCCCACCTATAGATTGATCTCAGTTCCCAGATCCCATCCATTTTTCCTATCCCTGCCATGATCTCCCGCTATGAAAATGGCCGCAGCAGCGGGGAACCACCAATTCCAGGTGGATGGAGAAGATATGGGACGCTGCAGAGCTGTGTTGCTGGGCTGTTTGACGAAAATCGGAGATGGCGGGCCAATTTGCCAATGGCGGGTACAGGAAAAGTCACAAACGATGGGGAAAAAAATATGGGTATGTCTGAAAATAGTGTACCCCTAAACCCAATGGTTAATGATCATTATCCCTATTAAATGGCTATAATTGGGAATATACCCTATTTTCAGACAAACCCATATATTGATCAATCTATAGTGGGATAATGAACCTATCTATAGATTGATCTTAGTAACATTGATCAGGTTTTGTCATAGCTGTTTTTATCTTGAGCCATTTTGGCAGCTGGAACCCAAGACCCTCAGCAGATTCAACACGCCGTCCTCCCAGCCACGGGAGGGGGGGTGAGAACTGTGCCTCTGGAAACAACCTTACACAAGACAGACTGGAATGTCCCTGCTGTTGCAACTTCAACACCTGCCTGGTGTCAACTTTCCCGCTTGGCAAATGCCTCCAACCTGACAAGCCAATGAATCAACGCGCAAAAAGAAAGTCTACTTAAGAGCGAGTGAGTGCAGTTGTGACAGTTTCCTGCATGTGCAGTTTGTTTTTTAAAAATAAAAATTAACTGAATATAGAGATAATAAAGGTTATATATGTGCTTTTGTCAGCGGCGTTGGTGTTTATGTATGTTGTGTGTATAGCCAAAAAGTTTCTGGAGACTCTCCAATTCCAACACCTCCATGTATAACTATGGTTGAATTTCAAGTTTCCAATTTTGCCATTGGTATCCCATTAATTATCCCGTTGAGTATCCCAATACGATCCTCTGTTGTCAATGACTAACCATGGATGACTATCATTGCCATAAACCATCATCCACCAACAAATATAACATATATAAATTATATATATATAGTAGTTATATATATATATAGTAGTTATATATATAGTTATTGGAACCACAGATATCAATCATAGGTAAATCATTTATGTTATTTTATTTTCCATTCCTATCATCAACCATTATAGATAATTCACTTCTGCTCCATTAATTTATCCGTAAAATATATCCAGATGGCATTATATCAATGGAATTATTGTAACGTTTTTTACCAGACGTAACATCAATGGTATCACAATATATTATCTGGTTGGTGGTTTGGAACATTTTTTACTTTTCCATATATTGGGAATGTCATCATCCCAACTGACTTTCATATTTTTCAGAGGGGTAGGTATACCACCAACCAGTTATTATATCAGATATCCTTAATGCTATGAAAAAGGATCGGTATTATATCAGATATCAGATAGCTTATCAGATAGCTTATCAGATATCCACCAACCACATATCTCAGTTATTAAAAAAAAAAATATATATTGAAAATTATAGCCATTCCACCAACCAATTATTATTGAAAACACCAGTTAATCAGTTTAATCAGTGAATCATGGTTAGTAAGGGGAATCATCCCAAAATGCTTCAGGTTAGTGAATTATTATAGTTTACCCAGATGGTATGAAAAAGATGTTTCCACCAACCAATTATTATTGAAAACACCAACCAGTTAATCAGTTTAATCAGTGAATCATGGTTAGTAAGGGGAATCATCCCAAAATGCTTCAGGTTAGTGAATTATTATAGTTTACCCAGATGGTATGAAAAAGATGTTTAAGCGTTCCATATCGCGCTTTTTTCATCGCGGCCACAGGCTTAGCGCCCTCTACGCAGCCAGTTCATCGCTGGGTGAGGAAGCGTGGGGAAGCCCCAGTAATGTCACCAACAACAAAATGGTGATTCAACCGAGCCCAACATGGTGATTTAACCAACAAAAATGAAAGCCACAAAATGAACCAAACATGATTAGTGATTTTTCAGGATGAAAAAATGAGATTTAACCAACAAAAAATATGATGTAATGGAAATGAAATGGGAATGGAAAATTAGATGGTCATGTTGTTCAGATCAAATGACCCCACATGTTTTTTTTGTTTACATCCCGACATTCAACAGTTAATTTGGATGTGAACTACCGAACATCATAGGCGTGTTTGGTGGTCAGGAGAGAGCTGTCAACGGAACCGTGGGTGTCCATAATCTTCCCTTTGAATTTGGAACTTAAACATCACCTATAACAATCATAGTGGATTTTCCCATGAAATCATAGGTGATGTTTAATCCCCAATCACCTATAAAATCATAAACTATGGAAAATCACCATTTATAGTGGATTTACCCATGGAAAAGGGTGATTTTCCAGAGTTATGTTTGTTTTCCAGAGGGTAGCAGGAAATGATACACCACATCTGGAGAGGCACTTTCCTTATCCAGGGTGATCACAGGCCATTTTACGTCGATATTTTGATCCGTCGACAACGCAGGATAGGGAACACATGTCACTCTGAGAATAGAAAACTCGCCACAGTTGGGCCAAACACGAAGCATTTTGGTGGATTTTGACAAGGTTTGAATCGAGATTTATAATGTTTTATGCATATATATATAATTGGGCCAAAACTTTGGTTATTGGATAAATCATGATGATTCCTTGTTTTCAGTCCTCATTTGATAAACATATAAGACCCGTTTATAAACTGTAACTTTTTGATAGTTACATCGTACTTTTATCCTTTGGTCGCGGAGGTCCATGTCTGCCGTGGTGTCACAGCTGAAAAGCATCAGAGCCTTCAGTTCACCCCACAGGTGGCTGATCTCGGACCCTCTGGTAAACATTGAAAATAGCTATTGAAAATGGCCATTTATATTGATTTTTCCCATTAAAAATGGTGATTTTCCATAGTTATGTTAGTTTACCATCATGAAGCCATTGTTTTTTAACCATTAGCCATATCTATGTTATGAATGTCACATAATCATTGATTAACCATTGTTAACTGACCATAATTTAACCACCACCATAACTGGTTGGTGGTTTGGAAGATGTTTTTATTGTTCCATATATTGGGAATTTTATAATCCCAACGGACTATAATTTTTCAGAGGGGTAGGTATACCACCAACCAGATGATGATGTTGGAATTACATGGAATTACCTGATAGTATATGAAAACTATATATCTTTGGAATTTGTGTATACCCCCCAAAAAATGGTTGTTTTCATATGGACAAAGGGTGATTTAAGTGATACAGTTGAGTCCATGGGAGTATTTGAGGTACCCTTTTTTCAGAACGCATATGGGTAGCTCCCAAAATTGCCCTTCCCTTCCCCAGGCTGGCGACTTCGAATTTATCCAGGTAGATGATACTAAAATATACTAAAGTACGGTTGAAGTAGCATATCTAAGTGAATTTAGGTATGGTTGTGGCCAGTTGTTCAAATCATTTTCTGAGTGCAGGAATCATGTTGATGGGATGACTGACGGTTCTTGAATTTTGGGGCAATGCATACACCAGCAACATTGGCAGCTGAAGCAGCAGCAAAGTTCTGTGACCAACAAACATTCTGATAAAATAAAAGGAGAAACGAACATGGGTTCTCAGAATACAACAAAGATAATATAATTAGACAATTAAACGGGAAGATGCTGGTATAATGAAGACATCATATGAAATAATGTTTTTTTGGCACAGGGAGCACCCATTCTGAGATTGTTACACCATAAACGTCAGCCACAAAAAGTCAAGATATCCTTTATAATTCTTTTATTTTTTAGGAGCGGACACACAACCGACTTCCACCAATGTTGGGATATACGGGCTGGTAGTGTGACATCTCCTTCAGGTTGCTGTTGAATAAAAGTGATACTCATTAGTACTCCCAGGTCGATTGAATTAGATATGGATCACTATCCCTGTCACACATTCAGCAACATTATCATATGGATCATTTCACCCCAGAATCTTGATACACCAAATAGCTGGTGAATTGCTACATGTTCCCCCATTTTTTTTTGGTATTGATCAATCCTACAAGATGCGGCCACTCATTCATAAGTTGGTTTATAGACCTCTATAGAAACTGTAAGAATACTATAAGATAATTCCGCGATAAATCCTACTGAACTTAGTTCTGAACTAACTTAATTCGGGCGCACCAAAGTCCAGTAAATTTACTGGTCAAATCCAAGTGTTTCTTGATTCAACCACCATTCCCATAGGATCCATGTATGGTATATATGCTAACATTTGGGGTATATTGATGGTAAATGTTACCATATATAGCATACATGGATCCTATGGGATTTTAGATGCTTAAACCATGTTGAACCCACCTTTGAACCCCAAACATTTGGTCACTGCTGTGCCAGTTCGGTGGCTTTGAACGCTCTGCGCGAAGGGCAGGCGCCATCGCGGGCTGCTGAATCCATGGTGGCATAGTGGAAGTTTATGAAACCCCCAAGAAGACGGAAAAGTAATTTCTCACTATTTTAGTGGGATTTTCTGTGTGTGTTTTTTTTTCCGAACTTTGATTTGTTTGATTCCTTTTTGGAGGTTGCTTTATACAGCTAAGTTGGTTTACAAGTAGGTTAATTAGGATTGATCCTATTCCAGCATAATTCCAGAGAACCCCCAACACTAACTAAAATGCACTAAAATTCCATGTAATTTCATTGGTTTTTGGGCTTAACCCAGTGTTCCACTTAATCAAACGTAATTACCACAAAACAGCGGAACTTGCAACAAATCCTAAACATACAATTCCACTTACGGAACATGTCCCGGAAACACTTGGTTTTACATTATACTTCCATTGCAATATTCCTATAATACTCGAACTGTTGGATATCCTTGCAGTATTCCCAATGGTGTACCAATTTATGCCATTAACTGTATGATACCTCACTACTGAATTTCATGGCAATGGTAAATAACTTGTGGTAGTTTTCGGTGTGTTGTTTGACTTGTCCATTGCTACTTTTGATGCTGACACCGCTACTTGACATTCTTCCCGAAGGTGGCTCGAAACTACCAACGAGCAATTCTTATGTTTAAGCAGATTTTCTTGATTCGTCTCCCTATGATTTCTCTACTGGTACCACACACTCATGTCTCAGAATATATTAATATAGCGAATGGATTCAAAACCCTGAAACCTTATATATTTCATATATTTCACATCAACATAGTCGATGCAAAAATGGATGTTTCCCTCCGCTATTCCTTCAAAATATCATCGGTTTTACGTCATCCCATGGGGTTGATATGATTCTGTGGAACCCATGCAGATAGCCTCTGGTAAACATACAAAAAGCTATTGAAAATGGTCATAGAAATAGTGGATTTTCCCATGAAAAATGGTGATTTTCCATAGTTATGTTAGTTTACCAGAGGGTAATGATCGTGTTCAGTTTCCGGAATTATGATGTTATTTTTCATTGTCATTGTCATGAACATTGTCATTCTCATTTTGAACTATCATGAATTATCATTGGTTGTGATAGCTTAAAACTATGTCTTATATGTTATATACGTTTTATCATATATGGGAGCTTCTTAAGTCATGGGTGATCCCCCTGTCACCATGGTTGTTTTATTACTAAAGTGATCTACTGACTTGGACGACATGGGGTTACCCGCTGACTTAGGACACCTCCATGCCTCCATATACGGTATATTTACCATAGTGGTTAACCATACACAAACGTACATTAAATCTCATTGAACTATGGTTAAAACTTAAAACCTGTCAAACTCTATCATCGTATATTGATGATATACCTTAACATGGAATATAGAAGTGATTTATCAAACATAGTTATATCCACTTGATAATATACCACGGTTATCTATCTTACCAATATTTCACAATACCTATAATTATCAATAGATATATCTATAGATATATAGTTATATCATGATATATCTGGCTATTGTTGTATTAATATTACTGCTAAATTGTCTCACTTTGTTAGCGCTGACCCCTGAGCCAGGCATTGTTGGCTCAGGAGCCATTGGCCTCAGACTCCAGGGGTCGATGTGGGAGAGGTTTATGTTGGTTGATGTTAGTTGAGCCATTCCTATTATGGTGTATTATAATCCTATGTTGATACGTTATTAGGGGTATTATCTGATTGAATGGGGATTATAATACACCATAATAGGAATAACTACCAACCTATCCAATACTGGTTGGTGGTTTGGAACATTTTTTATTTTCCATAATATAGGGATAATCCTTCCCATTGACTAATATTTTTTCAAGATGGTTAAAACCACCAACCAGAATATACAATGGGATGGGATAGGGGTATTTTTCATGGCTCAGTTGATGTTAGTTGACTCAGGGGACCAGATTGGAATGTCTAAAGTTCAAAGATTAGCCATCTAGTTGCCATGGGCTACCCAATTTTGATCCATAACCATATAAAAAATATACATAGATTTAATCTATGAAATTATATGTTTAAGATGATTAGTAGACTTACCCTCTGGTAAATTAACTTGTTGACCCTGAAACTGACCAATTTATAGTGGAAACTAGTCTTCCAACCCCTATTTGCCAGGGTCTATGTTAATTTATTGGAGGGTAAATCTATGACATATGTTTGTTTGTTGGTTATTTTTGTTTGTAATATTGTGTATGTTCATTGAAGTATCTTGATCACTATATTCCAGTAAACCTGCTAGATGAAATTAAGTAAATCTAGTACAGTAGATCTACTGTAATTCTATAATGATAGGAATATTGGTGTACTAGATGTATATGTAAAGAAATGTTTGGTTATTCTACTATGGTCTATGGTAGATATGTATACTTAGCTGGGATTATGAACTTGTTACTTTAAGAAAGTGTTTTTTTTTTAATTGGGGGTGGCCCTTTGTGTGACAATCGACGTTTGATTTATTTCGAGTATTGCTTCCCTGGCTGAATTTTAAGCATTTATTTGAAGTATCAACACGTGCACAGGTATTACAACCTCCAGCCAGAACATGCTTAATAGAAACACATATTACAATATATTAGATATTACAACCAGATATTTCAGCATATAACAGCATATTCTAACCACCAAACAGATGTCAGAAAGGTTCCCTCCCCAGTTCGCCAGCAGATTGGTCATCAGGTCTTTGGTAAAGGTGCTGGATCAGGAGGAGTGTACCGTCTTGCACCGCTGGTCGTTGTCCATGCAGTTGCTGAGCTTTGTTAGACAAAGGAACTTCAAATGGGGAACCAAAATCCTTAGCTTTTGGGGTTTTCACAGTGTGATTTGTAGCGCAAGAGCGTAAAGTGCAACGTGATGCAACGTTGCTTCTTCCATCTTATTGAACCCAAACATATTTATTTTTCCATGTTAGAGAAAGCAGTTCTCCTCCCTGCCACCAAAATGAGAAGCACCCTGACAGTTGGTTGTCGCAGCATGTTTATTGCTTGGTGTGTTGCTGTTCGCATGGCTGACATCTCGTTTAAAATTATTTCGAAATTGGATGTCATTATATCATAATTTATGACCCAGTATGTCATGTCAAAAAATATTATTGGCATGTATAATATTATTAGTCATTTATTGGCATTCTATCCCATTGTATCCCCATATCCAACCCCACGAATTTCTGTGTCAAATGGTGATTTCCAGATAAATGGTAATTTCCAGACCCAGGAAAGATACATGACATATCATAAATTTATACTGGTTGGTGGTTTGGAACCATGGAATTTTATGACCTTCCATATCTTGGGAATTTCATAATCCCAACTGACGAACTCCATCATTTTTCAGAGGGGTAGGGCGAAAAACCACCAACCAGCCATTGTATTCCCATAGAAATGTGGAAAGAACAAGTTATCAATGGCCATTCCAGGATCCTAAATTGGAGGTACCTACCATATATAAGGCCTATATAAGGCCTATGAAAGGGAATATCCCCACAAATTTTGGCCTTATATGGTACAGTACCTCCATTTTAGGATCCTGATATTCCCAGTGTCTTTCCTGGCGAAGCTGCCTTTCAGGAGGCAGCTGTACCCAGCTGGGAATTGCAGATGGCCAGTGCCGCTCGTATCAACGCCTTGGAGGAGACAAATTTCTTGCGGGAGAATCTGGGGAGTCAAGCAACAGAGGACTTACCCGGCCGGGTAAACATACAAAAAACGATGGAAAATCACCATGTTTCATGGGTAAATCCACTATAAATTGTCATTTTCAATAGCTATTTGTATGTTTACCAGAGGGTAACCATCAGAAACTAGGGATAATATCTGATTTCACTGATTTTAATGGAATTTAGAGGAGATACAAAGGGATTGCGCCAGCAAACATGGTGATTCAATGGGATTTAACCAACGGAAATTGGGCTTAAACCACCAGGGTTAGGCATGAACCATCCGGAAGTTTCAGGGTCTAATCAATTAATCTGGGTAAATTATAACGACCTCACTGTTCTCCCTCACTGGGAATAATGGTTAGTAAGGGAAATCATCCCCAAATGGCCTTAATTCAGGTTGGTGAATTATTACAATTTGCCCAGATTAATGATGGGATTTCGCCAAGAAAAAATAGGGTTAGATGTGGGGAGATACTAGGATATATTGGGATATGATGGGAGATATAAGAAACGATGATGATGGCTTTGTCCGTGGATTTTTTAAGGGCCATTAGTGTAGGTCACCCAAGCTGCCACCACCAGGTTCATCATTTTGCTCGTCACCGTTGGAATCACCATGTTTTTTTTTAAATCCCTAGTGTTGCTGGTTACAACTGTTGTTTGTCCCCATGTAATGTCAACTCCGGATTAATAAACCATGGTTTACTAATTGTGGGGGGTACCCTCCAAATAGTCACAATATGATACATAAATGGTATCCCCCCCAATTAAACAGCCTAGGGGTTTATTAATCCAGGGTTGACATTAAGTATGTTCGTTTGTTCTCCCCATTTGTTGGTTGAAAATCCCCACGTCCCTGGTTGAATTGACATATATGTGACATATGTGTGTTGTAATGGCAACCCGGATTAATGACCACCGGTTGAATGAACATCGGGTCAGCCCAAAACATCAGGGGTTTACATACAAGGTGGGGCCCCCTAGATAGCTACGTTGACTTACAACTTGGTTGGGGGTTGGGAAGGATATAGCAGCATATAGCCATACAGATCCATATAGTTAATGGGGTCTGTAAACCAACTGAATTTCCTGGGAGCCCACCTTTTTTTCGTCACCGAAATCACATCCTTTCACCCTTTGGCATCAGCGACAGGAGTTGATGTCATGGAAGAATCTGCGACAAGTCTTGTCTGACGGACCTGACGGACGCGAATCCATGGGCATCCTAGCAGCGATCAGCAACTCTTGGGCTATGGTAATAACTGGTTGGTGGTTAATGATGGTTAATGATGGTTAATGATGGTTAGTGATGGTTGCAATGGTTAATAATGATTAATATCTGGTTGGTGGTTTCAAACATTTGGATTATTTTCCATGTCATATATGGGATGTCATCCTTCCCATTGACGAACTCCATCATTTTTCAAGATGGTTATTGCACCACCAACCAGTAGGTTTTCACCCTGTCGTTTCAAATTAGCTACATACCAGTCTTGGTTTCAGCTTTGTGTTTTCGTCCAAATGGTTCATACGAAATGTGTGGTTCGTGCGGTACCCTCTGGTTATGTCAAAATAGCTATTGAAAATGGTGATAGAAATAGTGGATTTTCCCATTGAAAATGGTGGATCTTTCCATAGCTATGTAAACGTTTACCAGAGGGTAAACCTCCATTTTCCTATGGTTTTCCTATGGTTTTCCCATTAAAACCTCCATTTTCCTATGGTAAATGCTGTGTTTGTTTGAAGAAGTGGGGCACCACCAACTCCACCGAACTCAGAACACTCCACCGTTGTGACCCAAGAACTCCACCGAGTTGGTGGTTCGCAACGATGGTTCAGAAGTTGGGGTTACCCTCTGGTAAACGTTTACATAGCTATGGAAATTCACCATCTTTAATAGGTAAATCAACTATTAATGGTCCATTTTCAATAGCTATGTTAAATTACCAAAGGGTACAACAGGAGATGAGTCCATACCAAGGAAGAAAGGCAATGATGGCTGTCCAAGGTACCAGATATTTCGCTATGAACAGCACGATTTGTCCATGGATTTGATCCCCTCCGGTAAGTTGACATAGCCATGGAAAATCATTATTTGTTATAGGTAACCAGCTGAGTCTACAATCGACAATTTTCCATAATTAGCTTTTTGAGATTACCAGAGGCTATGTGTTTCTCAATTGATCATTGTTCTTTGTGTGTGTGTGTCTCACGAGATGTTTTTTTGGGTTTACACGATTCAACAGTTACCATGACTGGTTGGTGGTTTGGACAATTGTTTATTTTTCCGTTTCATATATGGGATGTCATCCTTCCCATTGACGAACTCCATCATTTTTCAGAGGGGTAGGGCTCCGCCACCAACCAGATTAAGATGTTACAATTCAGATGCCCATCCAAGCTGTGCTTCGCGATGAGGCACAGATTTGAAAGAGAAGTCTTTGCGCAGCGCGCTGGGCTTAAGCCTCTTGGAGGACCTGATGGCATTGGCGCTGGTGAATGGTGATGGTGGTGGGTAAATGTTGCTAAATCGAATGGTCGACACGCCTTTAAGATTAGTTTTGCATAGTTTTGCAATATTATTTGGATGTAATAGGGGGGTATCAACGTAGATTGTATATACATATTATACAGAAAAAACAAATACTATATACTATACAATATCTAGAATAATAGTAACAATAATAATGATAAAAATAATCATGACAATGGTACAAACTACAAATAACAGCAATAGGAATGATAATCGTAGTAACCAGTTATCTTTCTTTTCCAACATCTTTATTTGAAAAACGAATCACCCGGGTCGAACTTGTGTGGCACCTTGCCAGCCACGGCTACTTGGACGAGAAGTCATTGCCACACACACAAACAACATTGTGATATAGATTGGTTTAAGGGATCATCTACAGGAAACCATAGATGTTCATAGATTTTCCCATTAAATTCAGGGGGCTTTCCTGTAAATTTTCCCTTAAACCAATCATATCCATTGAACAGTGTCACAGACACAACATTGTCACAGACACGCTCGCACAACATTGCCGCACACACAAGCAATACAACGTTGTTGCATGTGACGGTGTCACTCATACAAAGCCGCACACAACAGTGTCACACACACACAACACTGTCGCACCCACACACGCATGCAACATTGTCACATACAACATTGTAACACACACCAGTGTCACACACACAACATTTTCACAGACCACTGTAACACCCACACACACAACCTTTTCACATATCATGTTATATCATTTTCACGAACAACACTCCCGCGACTGGTTTTGTGCTTTGGTTGCTGGAAAAAATGATATGTGGGGAACCGGCGGATTTAGGGGGAGGATGTAGGGCAAAAATACAACACATTCGAATGATATATGCTTGGTTGGTTTCTCCCAAAATTCATTTGCCCTTCAACCTTAAAAATCCCCAAAGCCAAGGGAAAAAGCCATTGGAGGGAACTAGTTCCGAATTCTTGGGCGATTCCCCTTAAAATGCCCAACATTGAAAAACAGATCCTGCAGGATTCCAAAGAAGCGCGCGATGCTTTGGAAATTCGACTGAAAGACGCTGCCACCTTTGACCCAGCCGCTGCATCCCCACAAAGTGCGGCCTTGCTGGCGATCTATGCCATCTCGGCGAAGAAGTGGGACGATGCAAGACGCTTGGTGTACCAAGGTTGCTTGACGTGGAACTCCTTTGGGTCTGTGCGAAGACGGGATATGCCCGTCAAAAGGCCATTTTTATATACCCTCTGCTTATTTAACATAGTCATGGAAAATGGCCCATAGAAATAGATGGTTTACCTATTAAAAATGGGTGGATCTTTCCATGGCCATGTTAGTCATAACCAGATGGTATGTTGATAACGACATCATGATCATCCAGTGGATTTAGGGGTGCCCTCTTCGCAAAATCATTTTTTGTTTTCGAGTGGTTGGAATCCTGAAAAATGGATGCCTCACCAAAACAACCAACGGAAAAACATGAATCCCTGTTTCAATTAGGTCTTATCCCGGGAAAATTGCATAGTTTTGCCCCCTTCTCCATTTTTCTCCCAGGTTACGATTCCTTCAACACCGGCTGGAACCGATTGCCCCTTCTGGCAGCTCGCGCGCGACATGAGAGGCTTTCGTCTCTGCCATTGTTACAGGGACTTGAAGGACTGGGTTGCAGATTTGAAGAAACAACAATAGTTCTCTGGTTGGTGGTTTGGATCATTTTTATTTTTCCATATATTGGGAATTTCATAATCCCAACTGACTTTCATATTTTTCTGAGGGGTAGGTATACCACCAACCAGTTTTATGATGTTTTATGTGTTACTCCATCATTGGAAACCTTAAGTATGGCCATATATGATTCAACAGGTTATATCTCAACATATCTCAACTTAGGTTGCAACCGGATTTATTGATTCTGTTGCTTTCAAATCTTCCAATTTCTTTCACCATTCATTGAAACTATTGGAGATTCGACCAAGCCAACGAAAGGTGACCCTTTTAGGGATAGCTGGTCGATATACACTTATGTAAATTATAACGACCTCACTGCGACCGAACCCTGGAAATCATGGTTAATAAGGGAAATCATGGTTAATAAGGGAAATCATCCCCAGATGGCCTTAATTCAGGTTAATGAAATATTATAATCTACCCAGACTTATGAATGGTTGTTGCTGGTGGATAAGGCCTTAAATCAACCCTCATCACTGGGGTAGGTTGAATGCCCATGAATAAACGTCCCCCCCGTTTAGCACGTAAATCATTTGGACATGAGTTGATTGTGTGGCCTGCCATGTTGGTTCGGCAATGAGACTATCTTGCATTGCCACTGTGACACACAACATGTATCAGTCTGTTTCTTCATTCCGTTTACGTGACACAAGCTGACTTTCTTGCTTGCATGCGCCTTTTTTTTTATCAAACCACATGTTTTTATTTCCAGCATGTTTTTATTTCCCGCAACATATGAATATAGGTTAAAATTGTTTGCCCCTAAAATTGGAGTGTTCGATACCCAAACTGGGTTCCTCTGAGTGTAGCATTTTGACCTATACAAACCTTGCCCCCCTTTTGAATGCAGCAGACCGGAGGATTCCTGGATTCCTTAGCGGATGTCTCCGCCCGACCACAACGCCATCAGCGACCTCTTAGTCTGTTGCACGATCGCTTCAGTGCATGGATTGACAATGCTCTTGGCAAGGTGGCCATGTGCAAATTACGCGAGGACAGCCAGAAAGAGGCAGGAATGAAGCGTTTTGTTAGAAAGAACCGGCCAGAAACCATTGAAACAAGATGATGGTTTGATTTGTTTGGGGAAAATGGTAGTATTTTCAATTTTCAGATATCTTAAACTGGTTGGTGGTCTGGAACATGAATTTTATGACTCTCCATATATTGGGAATGTCATCATCCCAACTGACTTTCATATTTTTCAGAGGGGTAGGTATACCACCAACCAGAGATGGTATATCCCATTATATACCATTGATATCCCATTAAATCCATCGTTTTTGATGGCTAGGTCCCAATAAATCATGATAAATCTCCAATAATTTGCCCCATGTGTGGGATTGAAAAATGTCCAGGTGAAGGATCTTTGGTGAACTCCAGGGTTTTACTTCACATCTTTTGTCTCGAAACTGGTGGATACCGGGGATACCCTCTGGTAATGACTAACATAGCTATGGAAAATCACCATTTATAGTAGATTTTCCCATGAAAAATGGTGATTTTCCATAGTTATGTTAGTTTACCAGAGGGTACCTCAAACATGCAGTCTCCACTCGTCAGGAACCTCATCGCCCTAAGCCTATCAAATGCCTCCGAAGCCTATATGCACTCTATCCTCTTAGTGCTCTGCAAGAAACAAGCTAAATGGTGGCAAAGCAAGGGACTTTACCCAATTTTGATGCCCCTGTTCGATGATGTTGTGATTCCATCTCAACCGTTGCTTAAAACACCACTTTGGCTGGAAAAAAAAACACGCTCCTTTCCGTGCTTGGAGGATTGTCCCAGTAGTATGGTTATGCTAAGTTCTGGTTAGCATTTGTTTTTCAAAGTTCCCTGATTCCTTGATTTTCTCATAAGATATATATATAATTATGTAATTTATATAATTATAATATATTATATATATATATATATATATTAAATTATATAATATCATAATATCCCTATAATTTCCTATATATTCCCCTTAAATTCCAACCATACATCGTCCATGTGTAGCTGGGTTATCCAGTTCTTCCTATTTATCGCTGGGTAAACTAACCTGAGTTGCCAAGGATTAACGATTTCTCCCGGTGATGTTTATAATATACATAGAACCATATATTATACATACATACATACATGCATGCATGCATACATGCATGCATGCATGCATACATCCATCCATCCATCCATCCATCCATACATACATACATACATTCATATTGTATATACACACCATATTTGTGATACATCTGACTATAGTTAAAGGGGGGGTTATAACTCTTTCCCCCTCCTGTGAGGCGGAGGCCTATTCGGAGCTGGGGCAACGCTGCCGGGAGGCGAAGAACTTGACGGTCGCGCAGGACATGATGAGACGCTGCTTGCAGAAGAGGCATGCGGCCCTTGGGCCTGACGGGATGTACGAATTTTCATGGGGATATAACTTCTATATTCCAAATATATATATATACATATGTTATATAATATGGTTGTATAATATGGTTATATAATATGGTTATATATGTAATATAGTTGTACACACATATATATATAGGTATTTTGATATTATTCCAATAGTCCAATATATATATATATACATACACATATATGGTACATCCATATGGTTATGTATATATATATACACATGTATATATTGATGATATATCACCATGATATTCCATTGAGATATATTTAAGATCCATCTTGGAAAAACGGGTACATCAAATGACATCATGTGATATTGTATAAGCATGTGTTCCCAACAAAATAAAGGGATACACAACATATGGACGACTGGTGATAGGACAGTATATTCTGGAACTACGAGACATGGTGAATTGTGGCATATCAATCATAGCTGGTACCCACAAATGGTACCGATGAATGATACCAAACCAACGACCAATGCCTTCTCTGCCCAAAAAGGACATGGTGTTTTTCTAGCACCTTCCGGTGTCATCAAATGTTGCTGGCTGGGAAATCCCCGAACTACCATCTGGTTATTTAACATTGCCATGGAAAGATCCACCCATTTTTACTAGGTAAACCATCTATTTCGATTAGGGCCATCTATACCATGGCTATGTTAGTCATAACCAGAGGGTAAATGGAGGTTTACAGCTTAGAAATCTAACTTCATCAATGGTGGATTTTCCTGCCAGCTATGTTTGATGACACCGGAGGGTACTAGCCATTGTCATATTGGTTGTGTATCCCCATGGTTCGGTTCACTGCCCACTCTTGGGTGATTCTACAAACCCATTTTACATATTTTAGTGCCAAGACAATTGCACATCAGGAAAACTCACATGATTTGCCAAGGGAATTCCAGGATCCTAAAATGGAGGTATCTACCATATATAAGGCGCCTATTTTTCAGGCCTAAGTTTCAGGGAATATCCCCCCAAAATATGGCCAAACATATGGTACGTTTACGTATCTCCATCTGTTGGATCCTGGAATGGCCAACACACATGATTTGCCAAGGGTCAACTGTCCATGGCTCTTTTTTAACCACGGAGGACTGCATGTTGTTTAGTCATGTTTCTGTGTAAATTTGATCACGACCTCATTGTTCTCCCGAAGCCTGGAAATCATGGTTTATGTTAGGGAAATCATCCCCAAATGGCCTTATATAATTCAGGTTAGTGAAATATTATGATATATACCCTCTGGTAATGACTAACAGTTTGCCATGGTATAATTTACCCAGATGTTTGGTCTATCTCGCATGTGGGTGGCGATGCACCACTGACAAATTCGGAATACACATCCAACCAAAAAAAAACATATTTCCTCCCTGAGGATGATATTCCCCACATACTAAGAGTTACTGAAAGGAAATCAGCTAATATCCCGTTGATGTTCTCGATGTGTTAACGATTTATCGGTAGTACCGTATTTTGGTATATGTTGGTTTTATCCCCAGAAATTTCCATTCCACGAACATAGATTATAGATGAACATATGTTGGTCTGTAAATCCCTTTAAGTACCGTCAATCTATGCACAAAGTGTTGGTTTAGCAAGGGTAACCCCTCTGGTAATCATGTATGTTTTGCTGGCAAAACCACCATTTATACCATCTGTTTATTTCACATAGCCATGGAAAATCCCTTATACATGGAGGTTTTAATGGGAAAATCATCTATAAATGGGTCATTTTTCATGGCTATGTTGAATAGCCAGAGGGTAGATTATTATCTATTAGGGTGATTTTCCATTGAAATGTCAATTCATAGGAGATTTCCCCGCCATGTTGTTTCCCAAAGGTTACCATAGGATTTTTCTAAACAATTGATTGATCCCATCTTGTGTACAACTTTTCATTCTTGTTCATTGCATCTCTCACTATTTCCCCTTCATTGACGATTTCCGTAGAAGATCATAATGAACGGAATCAGAATCCCACAGTTGTTCCCTCATTATTCCGTTCCATATCATTCGCAATTTGATTATTTGGTTCCCTTATTTTGCCACAGGTGCCAAAGGACGTTGCAGAAAAATCATGTTTTTTTTGTTAATACCATGGTACCATTATGTTCATGCTGTTTAACAAAATGGTGGTTCATAATGTCTTCTTATGATATGTGAGAACAGTATATATATATACATACATACATATATATATAATAGGTCCCATGATATTCCAATAATCCCAACATCCTTACCTCATTTGTAGAATCCCACTGTTCCACATATATATATACAGTTATATACATATATGATTTTATATAATTATATATATATATATATCAATGATGTTGGGATATCCCACTGTATCCCTACTTCGGAAGCCTGGGATGCTACAGGAAGATCCCGGATTTCCGCTTCTTTGACAACGTCCTGAAGCTCAAATTGGCGCAACGCGAGAAGCCCTGCATGGAGCTCTGCTCGGTGGCGCGGAAGGAGATTTCAAGACACCAGGCGGGCGGTTGGTCATCCGGATGGACCTTCCAAAGTTGAGATTTACCCTCTGGTAATTTAACATAGCTATCGAAAATGGTGATTTATACTTAATTTACCCATTAAAAATGGTGATTTTCCATAGTTATGTTAGTTTACCATAGGGTAATGTCATTTAATGGGGATTTAATGATGATTGAATGGTGAATAATGAGATGTGGGGGTATAATGAGATTTATCGGGATTTAATGATGATTTAATGTCATTTAATGGGTTTGCTGAAGTAAAACCCTGGCAAACATATGGACTTAATATGTTTTCGTGAACAATAAGCATTCAACCAATAATTCATGAAGGTGATGGTTTATTTCCCCTGTGGGAAATCCACCTTTTGTGGAACCTTTTTCCATGAAAACTCATCATGCTGGGCAACATGTCCTCGGGATCCAATCGAATCTCCCCTTCGCAATTTTAGGACCACCATGCTGAGAATGTGATTGGAACTGGAACCACCAATCATATCCTTTGGTAAACTAACATAGCTATGGAAAATCACTATTTTTAATGGGTAAATCCACTATTTCTATGGTCATGTTCAATAGCTATGTTAGTTTACCAGAGGGTACATGGCATGGGATTGGTTCCCCACGGGGAAACCAATGGTGATTTCACCACATGTCTCCATTTTTTTCTGGGGAGTCTTATTCCTCCACAAAACCATGGTTTGATTGGAACAAACGGGTGCGGGGAACACTTAAAATGAAACACAAACGCATTTCCATCAAACAAAGTCTCCTACCCATCATTGGGGGTCATGTCAAAATTCAAAGTGTGTTTCCACGTTTAAAAAATACTTTTGGGTTGGCAATGTCAAACCCACATCCCAAATATGGACATATGATGACATATGCTAAGTATTTTCTAAATATTGTTATACATATATTTTTTTAACATGCAAATCTCGGTTCGTTCCCACTGGGCTGTAAAAAAACGTGACACGACACGGCGACACGACCCGTTTTTCTGCCAGCCTGCCTTGGAGGAACCTGAAAAGTCCTTGCCCTACACTCTGATCTTAGCCAAGATTGCGAAGGCCAAGTCCTGAAACCAGCAGTATGCGTGTGTTATGAGAGATGCATAGTTGCTAGTTGATGGTTTGGAACATGAATTTTATTTTTCATAATCTATGGGATAATCCTTCCCGTTGACTAATATTTTTCAAGATGGTTGAACCCACCAACCAGATGATATGGAATTGACACGCAAAAATATACTTTCCGAAAAAATATCCATGCAATCTTTTGTAAAGTGAGTTAGACTGCAGGCCGATGCATCAGCCAAATTTCAGCAAGTGATTCACCCTGAAAAACTGAGGGAACCAAAAAGTGTTGGTTTGAACAATGAGTTTCTCTTGGATGCCAAGCCACTCGTTGGTTTTTCAGTTGAATTTCCCAGGTGTCAGCAATCTATTTTTGAAGTTGTGTGGGATCGTATGTGTATGTCAGCCTCCGGTTCTTTTTGCGCTTTGGAAGGTCAAAGACATAACCAAAGTAATGGCAAAAGGTGATGTTTATTGTAGCTTCCCACACATTTGGAAGCCAATATTTAGTTTCTTTATCCTCACTTTCCCTTTCTTTTAATGGCCATGTATATTGATGCTCCATGGAAAACACTGCCCGGCGGCCTCCGGCCTCCCTTCCAATTTTCCCCAGGTGGGTTATGAGCGAAATGAGATGGACTATCAAGATGCGTGGCAGGCTCTTATTTCTGCCAAAGGCTGGGTGGGGTGGGATTTGTTCCACAGCGAGGGTCTGGTTTTGTCAACTATCAACATTTTGGATGTCCTATTTTCAGTCAAACCCAGATATCAGCCTCAAAGTGGTTCTACATGTATGTTCAATGTCTTGCAATATGAATCCAATGTTTATTTCATTCCTGTGAAGAGACTAAGCCCAATTTTTGATGTGTTTATTTTGCGAGTGGGTCAGCAGTGGTTGAAAAAGCAACATTGGTGTTTTTGCTGAATGTAGAAATAATCGATTATACAAGATGTTGCCATGTGATACCTTAAAAACATGGAGCAACCAAAGTCCAATATTTATATTCCCCATTTCAATCTGGTTGGTGGTTTGGAACATTTGTTATTTTCCCCAATAGTTGGGATGATGATCCAATCTGACGAAAGCATATTTTTCAGAGGGGGTGAAACCTACCACCAACCAATAATTATTATTCATTAGATCAGGTATTAATCACTAATATAACCACTATTAACCACTATTAATCACTATTAATCACTATTAATCACTATTAATCACTATTAATCACTAATATAATCACTATTAATCACTATTAATCACTATTAATCACTATTAACCACTATTAACCACTATTAACCACTATTAATCACTATTAATCACTATTAATCACTAATATAATCACTATTAATCAC
>Ga0126342_10001609_pt1 | contig 32458 bp, 18 predicted proteins | sample Cyp1metagenome_FD_92528 | JGI IMG/M metagenome (GOLD analysis project Ga0126342, IMG submission 92528) | Coral microbial communities from Lord Howe Island, Old Settlement Bay, Australia - Cyphastrea 1 metagenome | ecosystem: Host-associated > Invertebrates > Cnidaria > Coral ...
CATGTATGTGCATGTATGTGCATGTATGTGCATGTATGTGCATGTATGTGCATGTATGTGCATGTATGTGCATGTATGTGCATGTATGTGCATGTATGTGCATGTATGTGCATGTATGTGCATTTTTGTGCATGTATGTGCATGTATGTGCATGTATGTGCATGTATGTGCATGTATGTGCATGTATATTTATATATATATGTGTGTGTGTATACATATTTATGTATATATATATGTATGTATGTATGTTTATGTATGTGTATAGGTATGTGTATATATATATGTGTGTATGTATATATATATATGTGTGTATGCATGTATGTGTGTATGCATGTATGTATGCATGCATGCATGTATGTATGTAGGTAGGTAGGTAGGTATGTATATATATGTGTGTGTGTGCATACATATGTATAGAAATGTCTGTGTGCGTGTGGGTGTGTATTCCTATCCGGGCAAACAAACAAACAAACAAACAAACAAACTTACAAACTTACAAACAAACATAAACTTCACAACGCACAAGTTTGTCACTTGTTCAACACTGCTTGGGATGATGAACATATGTTTATTGAACATCTCTCCACTGATCATCTGAAATTCGTGATTCCTATTTGGAATCCACATCTAGAGACCAACATCTAGATGACCATTGGAACCACGATGGAAAAAATAGGAATGTTCTAGAATATTCTAGATACTAACAGTTAGTAACAGATATTCATGGCATTGTTTTCATCATATTAATTCTACCATCTGGTTATGACTAACAGTTTGCCATGGAAAATCCACCCATTTTTAAGAACGGTAAACCATCTATTTCGATTAGGGCCATCAACAAACCATGGCAAACTGTTAGTCATAACCAGAGGCTAATTTTTTCCACCATTATGAATCATTACTAACCATTATCTAACCATTATCTAACCATTATCTAACCATTATCTAACCATTATCTAACCATTATCTAACCATTATCTAACCATTATCTAACCATTATCTAACCATTATCTAACCATTATTGACCAATATTAAACTACACTAACTCTCAATGACCATGGCTAGCCATGGCGACTCCATGGCGTGACCGCCTGCTCGATGATGTCCACCACGTCGCGGTACATGTGGTGACTGTAGAGGCCATTGATACGGACCTCGGTCGATCGTGACTCCGGAAAATCGGTCGCCCATGGTGGAGATACCATGGTGGATATAAATGGGTATCCACTTATGGTTCCTTATACACCCCCTGGTAAATTAACATAGACCCTGAAAATCACCAATTTTTAATGGAAACTAGTCTTCCAACCCCTATCTGCCAGTCTATGTTAATTTACCAGAGGGTAATTGATAATACTGATCATTACCAGTAATGGATATAAACCAGTAATGGTTAATTTTTTGTATAATTGATACTATAATTAATGGTTATCAGTATTACAGTAGTACTTATAGTGATAATCATAAAGAATTATAGTGATAACCATTACTGGAATATTAAGATATTATTTATGGCATTTTATGGTGATCACTATAATAAAATTAATACCACTCACTTTAATTATTTTATGATGATTAAATGGAGGTTCTAGAGGGACAATCAACTATTTTTATGGAGTGTTCCTATGGAGGTTTCAAGATTGCTGGGTTTTTTTCATGGGGAAATCAGCAATAAATGGTGAATTTTCTATAGCTGCTATGCTTGATTACCAGAGGGTGTACCTTTCTGAATTTTCATGGGAGATCATATGAGATAATATAAGAGTTGGAAGAGAAAAGGCCCTCAAAGCCAAAGACTGGCGTGCTTACTGTTTACATCTGTTTACTATTCACCATCAATGTTCGGGATAATAATGGACCTTTGGATATCTTGGAGAGTGAAAACGGAAAAATACCCACAACAAAAAATGCCAAATAAGAGCGAACATGATGATAAACCATGATAAATCATGAGATTTATATAGGGGGTCCCAACCGAACCAATTGGGTGCATTTGGGCATTCCATTTCGGATCATTTCGGTCAACTTGCAGACCAACATTCCGACTATACACCAACTGGAGCAACCAATGAAAGGGTGCACAAGGGACATTCTGGAGTTCCACCTCATGCCAGTATCAGCCTGAAATTTTCTTGAAGTTTGTGTGTTCAAAAACTAGGAACTGGAGCTTAAACATACAAGTGTGTATATATATATATATATATAATTATGTGTGTGTGTATGTGTGTGTGCAATGTGATGGAAAGCAAAGACATATATATATACATTTGTGTGTGTACATATGTCTGTGTTTGTGATTGTGTGCGTGCATATGTGAACGTAGATTTCTGCAAGATATCTCTCCCAACATATCCCAACTAGAACGTTCTAGAACTGCGTAATTTCTAAACCCCCTTCCTCACCATTGCGGCACCGCGGGTCCTGGTCAAAACGCGGCTGAGTTCCCCGGCTGCTACCGTCTTGTTACCAAAGTCGACTTCCTGCCAGCACCAGTGCGCAACATCCAACAAGGAAAAACAAGTCGTAGTGAAAGTGGTGTGTGTCTCCCAAATCAAAATCAGAAAGCTACACAAATCGCAAATCATTGTGAGAACTTTGATGTTAGATCCAACAAGTCCCATCGCTCCCCATCCCACACCTTCAATGCTTGGATCACGTTCTTTCGAGCCACCTGGCACGGTCTAATCCCTGGACATGTGAAAATGTGAAAATCGGCTGCCCCTTGCTGTTTCATCATCTTTCGACGGCGTGTTTGGGATTCAATCCCAAACATCTTCACATAAATGCCACATATTGACATCATACTTTCTGGGTCTGAAAAAATCCCACAATTTCCCATGATCGGTTCCCGTGAAAAATACCCTCTGGTAATTTAACGTAGCTATGGAAAATCATCATTTTTCATGGGTAAATCCACTATAAATGGCCATTTTCAATGGCTTTTTGTATGTTTACCAGAGGGTATCACACAGTCAGACACCGACTCACCGACGTCCCAGTCAGACGACCTCCTTTTCTCCAATGGCCACGGAATCTTCCAGGTCCATCACCACCACGTCGGCCGCAGACTTGGCTGCCTTTTTTCGGCCGGTTGGTAAGTTGCCAGGGCAGGCCCTGGCGGTTTTTCACCATGGAAAAAAACGGTAGCTTCACCATGGAAAAAATCCTGAAAACATCTGAAAACATAGGATTTTTCCGTGATTTAACATCATTGCTGAACCAGCACCACGGCATACCACGGCTTTTGTTGCCCCAGTTCGTCAGCTAAGTTGGTTGAACTCAGTGAGCGATATTGGATGACTTTGGATTTATGGTAGATCTGTCGAACTAGTTGATGGGGTTCATTAACTTATGGGTGAGTTAGCCACTAAAAAATACTGTTTGACCAACAATAATAAAGAATTCAGAGGATGTACAAACAACAATATGACATATGTGGGTCTGGAAAGGCTGGTTTCCCTCATTGCCTGAGGATGTTCATTCCCGGCATGGGTTGATGTCCAATGATTTTCTATGGAAAATCGAAAACCATTGGTCATTGTGGTTTCTTCTTTTTGTTGCATTGAAATGCAGCAGGAGGGTCCTGCAGAAATTCCCTTCAACCAAGTCTGGAATTGTGGGTTGGAACCACTGAAAAATTGGATCTTGCGCAATAGGAATGCGGCTGAAAAGGGCTGGCGACTACGTTTCATTTTTCCAGTGTGACCACTGATGACCACTGGCATCATCATCATCATCATCATCATCATCACCATCCAAAGTAATGTGGTCGACCCAATCACAAACCATTCCCAACCAGAAATGGGTAGTGAAATTTGTCAACTCTCTTCAACTGGAGGTATGGCATTGGGCTTGGCACATTATACTCAAATGTTTTTTTCCCACCACCGCAGGCCAACTAATTTGATATACCATCTGCCATAAATCCCAGTTGTCTTAAACCATAATGTGGCTAAAACAATAATAATAAACCATCCCCAAAATCACCATAAATGGGTTCATTATTGTTTTAACCACATTAATGAGAAACCCAATGATAAGCCTTAGGGTTTATTGGGTGTACCCCTAAATGATCCCCAAACGTCCGGTTCCTCAGATGGTTTATACCCACCAGCTAGTTCGACATGTCTAACATGAAACCATAGCTATTGGATGTATAAACCATTAATATCGACATCTTTGTGAAAGTAGATCCCAGTGATATTCCCATGAAAATCCAATGTTTTATCACAATTCATGTCCATCAAAATCATCAAACATGAATTGGATCCCATGTTTTATCACTATTCAATGCCCATTCAATGCCCATTAATCCATATTAATCTGAGATATCTGCATTCAATGCCCATCCTTTTTTTCATCCCAGTGATATCTGCCGTCACCAGGTTTTCTCTCTATGGCCCTTTGCGCCTTTGGGATGATCTTGGCTTGGGTGCCAGGCACATAGAGCTCACAGCCTCGGAGAACTCCGTCAGGATGTCATAGCTGAAAAATGGTACCCTCTGGTAAACTAACATAGCTATTGAAAATGGTCATTTATAGTGGATTTTCCCATTAAAAATGGTGATTTTCTATAGTTATGTTAGTTTACCAGAGGGTACCCGGAAAATGGCCCGGAAAATGGATAACTCACTTAGGTTTGTATGAAAAAAATCTGTCATAACTATGTCACAACGATTTTTGAAAAACCCCTTGGAATGGCGGCATTTTTCAAATCCACCCTGGGAGCCCCCACGGTTCAGTCGCGGAGTGGCCTCACACAGCCAAAACAAAACAGCTGGAGTGGTTGCCTTCATTCCACATTATGGTTATTTAACATAGCCATGGAAAATATGGTTAAGTTGGTTAGTTGGTTAGTTGGTTAGTAACTCCAATAACTATGGTTTATGGTAGATATACCCTCTGGTTATGACTAACATAGCCATGGTATAGATGGCCCATTGAAATAAATGGTTTACCGTTCTTAAAAATGGGTGGATTTTCCATGGCGAACTGTTAGTCACAACCAGATGGTAGTAGAACCAACCATGGATCCTTGGAAAGCCCCCCAACTTCCAAGCAGTCAGAAACTCCATGGAACGTCCCTGCAATTCAACAACATTCACGTCCATTCATCAATGGAAAAGTCAGACGAGTTGTGTTTGCTTTCCAGATGACCTGCTCTACCCCAGCGAAGAGGCCACGTGGGCCAGTAAGGTCGGTCAAAACAGACGTTGATCCTTGGGTTTAACCCACTATCCTAAAATATTATGTTGGTCAATTCCACATCCGATTTCTTTTATATAATCCCCCATGACTATCACTGTCACTTCTGCAGCTGGATGCTAGATACTATTCCTCTTACAGAAAAAGGTGTTAACGTCATGATGACTTTCTCATGAATGATACTTTGTTAGTTGTGGTGCTCATGTTGTCATCATTATCAGTCTCATTGTTTCGTTTATATTCTTTTATTAGTGCTCTCATATTCATCATATGTCACACTTACTTAATCTTATCATCAGTGGCTTTCCCACATTTCGTGTTCATCAACTCTTATTATAACCATCCTTATCATTATATCATTATAGATATATATATATATATGTATGCTTGCTACTAAAGAGATAGACAAGGTTCAAATTGCCACTGCCTTGGATTGGGACGTTACTATTTTCCATCTTCTTGGGGGTTGCTAGTAGCTTTATGTTGCTTTATATATGGGCACACTGTGGTAAATTACTCCAATTGAATGATTCTTCTCTATGATTTACTCCTGATGAATCAGTAAGCTCAATAATACACCATCTCCAAAATCATGATGAATGGCTCATATAAACCATCCCCTACCGGGTAGGTTTGTTATTGGGTTTACCATGGTTTACCATGGTTTACTATCATAAGACTTCACCTATCTGAAGTAATCCCTTCCATCAAACATCCCCCCAGAAACCAATCATGTAGGGGATTAAATCAGACATTTGGAACCATACAATCCGGGATGGTTGAAGATTAAAGGAAGGGATTAACATATGGATTAACAAACAAATTATTAATATTGGATCTCCAGTGATTAACACCAAAATAATCACAAGTTCAATGAGCTTAATGAATCCAATGAGAATTGATCATTAACTGTTCATCAAACTCATCCAATGAATAATCCATTTCCAGTCAAATATGAACTTTACAAGTCATTATATATATATATATATATATCTCTCTCATGACATATGATATATCACTGATATATCATATATATAATTATATGTGTATATATAATTATTTATACATATAATTAATTAATATATATATAATATCATCCATAGTATCATGAATGGATTACTATCCAGCCGCCTCCTGCACCACGGTGAAGCTGTTCCGCAAGGCTCCAGCGATGGGTGCGGCCACACGGCTTCCACCTGGCGTCAGAAAAATGAGTTAACAAAGAACAAAAATGATGGAACAAAAAATAACGGAAAATGGAAACTGATGAGAAATATTCAACCATGTTTAACTCTGACAGCACGCCGCCCCAAAAAAGGAAGTAAATTTCTTGCTAAGTTGGTGATGAATTACTTTTCGAATCTTTTCTATATCTTTGTGGGGTTGCTAAAACATGATTCAATGATGATCCCTGATCACTTCAAGCTTGGACGAATCGCCACCGGGGTTTTCGGATTGTTTATGGTGGTAGGGTCAACGCTCATGCTCACTCATGCTCATAAGTTAAAATATAATGAAACAATATTGGTGGTATTCAATCCCCCTATTTGGATCTATTTGGCAGATTATTCCCCCAGGTGGGGTAAATGATTTCACCAGTTGAGCCATGAAAAATACCCCTATTGCATCTCATGATGCAAGTTTGTTGGCAAATATTCCTGTATGGGTTGTAGTAATCCCCAATAAACTCATTAGTAGATATTAGTATATAAACCCATCAACAGAGGATTTCTTTATATATATATATATATGTACATATTATATTATATAGATATATATCATATATATATATATATACTATATATTAACCCATAATGATCCCCATGAACTCACTTGGTGTTTCAACATTTCACCAAACGGTTGAGCCCCCACTTCGGAGGCTTTGAGCAACTCGGGACAACATCTCCTGGGAACAGCGTGCTGCGGGATGTGAGGGGTTCAACTCCAAGGTCAAGTGAATGAAATAATGGAGATAAAGGGCAAACCAGCAGATATATGTTATGGCGATAGCATCTGGTTATGACGAACAGTTCGCCATGGAAAATCCACCCATTTTTAAGAACGGTAAACCATCTATTTCTATGGGCCGTCTATACCATGGCTATGTTAGTCATAACCAGAGGGTATATGTTATGGTTATGATATAATGGTGATATAATTGCAGATAACCTTCATGTATGAAGCCAACCCTATTTTACCACCCCAACAATGTGTTGCTTTATGGCTCGGGCGAATCTTCGTCGAATCCGTCGAATCCGTCCAATCCCCATGACGCAGCACACCTTCGAAGCTTCTGCAGGGGTTTTGTGCCAAGGGTGCCGCTGGTCGATTTCTTGGACCAAAAAAACTGCGGTTGATTAAGGGAAAATCTACAGGAAACCATAGTTTTTACCATCAAATATAGGGCTTTCCTGTAAATTTTCCCATCATCCAATTCTATGAGTTGATCATCATGCACGGCTCGATTTATATCAAACATCTGGAAAATATATCTTTTTGTGCTTTGAACATCTTTGAACCATCAAAAATGTGGGCTTCAGTTCAACTTCAACTTCCGGACATGCTATAAGACTAGGGAGGCGTTCCATGTGTAAACCATCATTTGTGGAGTTGGGTCCTTGTGTGTAGGCATTCCGTAACAGTAGCAACCATGGGTTGAGTTTTCGGCAGAGCAGAGGTGCAAATGGCCCTTGCAGGTATGGCTCTTCCTGCATCAGTGCCTTCCACCTGCCATCTTCATGACTTTCCCGAATTCAACTCCCAATCTCCCAAGAAGAAAGGCCCTCCAACTGAGCTTCACATCGCTGCGCTTTTTCTTCAGTTTCACCCTTCGGTGCCCGGCAGCGTCTCCGCCGGCGGCGCCTTCTTCCGCTCTCGCTCCTGTAGCCGCGAACGCAGGGAGTTCCAGCGCGGGGTGCATTCAGCCGTGGGCTCGCCCGACAAACTTAACAGGCGGCCGAACTGCGGGCCGCCGGCCAGTGATCCGTTGGCCAAATGCCTCGGGTTGGGATGTGTGGATTCCGACCATGGGAGGTTGGATTCTTGGCTCGCGACTGTGTGTTTTGGACATGTAGAGCGTGCGTAATATATGATCAGATATTTCCTTCAGATACAATAATGGGTTCCTTTTCTGGTCAATCCACATTTTACCCCATTCTTTGTTCTTAAATCCCCATGTAGTCCCCATGTTTTTTCAACCCCATTTGTTTCCCTGCTTCTCCTTCCGCCAATCTGCAAAAATGATGGGAAAATGCACCATAAAAATCCGAAACAAAGCTCTTACACTCGTTCATAGAAAGGGCAATCTTACATATTCATGTTCCATCATAATCCCCTTGATGTTCCCCTTTTAATCCCTCTTACACATATTATTGTGTTTATATGTGTTTACTTGTTTTGAAGTGCAACTTGGACCTCGGCCGGTTTCAGCGTTGCCACGGCATGCCACGGCACATGCAGAGCTCCCCCAGGCGTCGGCGCGTGTCTTCCAACTTCTGCTGACGTGACGAGCCGAGGACCTCAAAGGCGCTGCCCTCCACGGCGTCGCCTTTGTTCACCTCGAATCTGCCGACCGCAGACGGCAGGGGACGGCAGGGGAACCGCGACCGAGGAGAGGGGGTGTTTGTTTCGGCGTTTTTCCATGAAAAAAAGGTGAAAATGAGAAGTATATTGTTTATATAACAGATGTTGAATGGGATGTACTAGGATGTAGTGGGATATGATGGGATTTCGGCAACAGTATTGGGCCGTGAGAAAATAAATTGTGGGAACTTTCCACTGAACCATGATTTGCGGATGTTTATACCTTGCTCTGAGCTTAGCATAGCTCAGCCAGGTTTGATTTTGAGATTTTTGAGGGGTTGTTACAACAGGAGGAAGGTAACCTCCATGTCTGCAACCTCATCTTTCAATATCTTTGGACCATACCTTTTGGATTTCCATGTGCAGTTTGCAGGTTGTTTTCCCTGCCTGAAATGTCCAATGGATGCACTGCAGGTAGATGACCACCAAACTGACCATGGTGTTACAGTTTCATGGCTGACTTGTGCCATTTGATGAAATAGAAAATAGGGTCGGCTTGAGTGGATACAGTCCTGCAAAATCGCTGTTTTTCAACTGTGAAAATCAGATTCGAGGTGGTCAGCAATTCCATTGAACCCTGGTAGCTTGAAACATGAGAATCTAAGTCTGACAAACCATGGTGAAACTTATGTACCCTACCGTACCCCCACCAAAAAAAGAGAAAAATTGACTTTTATCTGGCCATTCTATTACTCCACACGGCCAAAAAGTCACGCATCAGCATTCAAAATCCAGCATCACCAGTTTCCCCAACCAAACCTGCTCCACCCAGGTGCTGTGATTCCAATGACCGTTTTGATGATGGCGTTGTTCAGCTTGCTCCTTAGCTTCTAAGCTGTGAGGGTCTGCATCCCCTCTTCACTCCGTTAACGCCGCAGAGGCTCCACTGCAGGTTGGAGGCCGTCTTCATCTTCTCCCCAGGCTTCAAGCCAAGGTTCACCTCGTTGTTGGCCGTGGCATACCTGCAGCGTTCAGTCAACTCAGTGCCTAATTTTTGCATCGAACCCAGCACAAGCGCCACTTCAAGGGGCTCATTTGTTGGGCTTACACGGGCGATCCCTTGACTCAGATGACCGCACTAGTTGTGCAACATTGTATGGCACATGGGATGCGACCCATAAATTTCGAGAAATGGGGACTACAAGAGCAAACAACTTACAGTGTCCCTAACCTCAAGGAGGAGTATGAGAGGTGATCTCAAAATTTGGACCTCCAAATTCCCGGTTGTAACCTGTTCCAGATCGAAAAAAATGCCATAAATTCGGGGCCCCACCCTGAGATAAACCAGATAGCATCAGAGGTACAACGCCCCGAAGGCTCGGCACCCTTGCGCCAGCACGTCAGGTTCCCGATCTGACGACTGCTCCATGACGTGGTAGATCACTTCGGCACTTTGGGGAAGGCCCGATTGAAAGTCTTCCTGCGGGCGGCACAGTGCTAGCTATGAACCACACCACAAGGACACTACAGTAATATCAGCAAATGGTCGGGCCTTTAGTGACCCCCAAACAGATAGAAAAAACTACCTCATCACAATCTGTTGCATCAGATTTTATTGGTTTCAATCTCTTTGGAATGGTAATATCAAAATCAGTCCTAAATCGACCAGCAACGAACCTCTCCTCTCCCCGGCCGTCCTTGATGGATTTCATGCTGGCGCAGTTGGCCAGTGCCGCCAACAGTTCCCTCACGGTGGCGGGCTGATCCGCGTAGGTCCGCAGGGTGCCTCACGGTGGCGCCGGTTGTGTCCGGCAGAAATTGGGAAAGTCACCTGATCCTGTTGATATCATGGTAATGCAATGGCAATAATTATGGAAATATATGGAAATATGCTGAATTGGATTGAATTGGGACATAATGATTACATAATGGGAAAACATGGTACTAGAATGAGAATGTAGTTGGAATTCATGGGATGTAGCTTTTCGAAATGACATGTCACATGTCCCAGTGTTTGGTGCCCTTTTTGGTGCCCAGGTACTCAGCAGGATGGGACACGCCCTGGCCCTGGCCGCATGGACGCAGGTTTCCTCCGAGCCGTAGGTCATGCAGCGCAAACAGATCCCAGCAGCAGTCACCATGTCCTGGAACACGGTGGGGAGGCCAAAACACCACGCAACACGCACCGAAATACCGAAATGGCAGCTAAGTCATTTGGATTCATTTGGTCTCGTCCAAAAAATGCAGCCTGAACCTTTGCTGGTGAGTGGTGATAAAATATGCATGGGTACGAATGTTTTTTTTGAAAGTTAAAGTGGTTCGAGTGTTTGAAACCTTTGGGTTATCTTTTTGTGTGGGCATCTGCTGCTGAGAATACTTTGGTTTATCTTTTTGTGAGGGCATGCGCTGCATAGAATATACACACACGCACATAGATAAAGACTGCAGGATGGATATAGGGAGAAAGAGAGATCGAAAGGAAGAGCAACCTAGACCCTCCTTATCTCACCACGTCTCATTCAAACTCTCCGTTGTAAAATTACATCAATTATAGCCGGATTTTGCTCGTCAAAATGCCCTCCGGTACAGCAAATCAATGTAGATTCTGTAGATATGGAAAAGCCACCATGAATGCAAGTCATTTTCCAAACGGGAAAATCATGGAGTTCCGTATCTAAATACGTAAGTAATTCTCATTCAATATGGATGGAAATACATACTATATGGAAACATGCTGCATCATATAAATCCTGTCCTTTCCCTTTTTCAGTAAGTTCCCATGAAGATTTCATTTTGCGTTGGTTCATGTACTGGAGGGTAACATGACTGTTGCAAAGTACCATAACCATAACTATTGTAAGATTATGATTATTATACCAAATACAACCAGGTCTTCGTTATCAAGGTTGTAATGTTCCTCTCTGTATCACAAGGTTTTGCTTCAAAAAACTGTATGATAAAATCAATGCAAATCAGACTGTATCCCATTGTATCCCCATTAAATTAAAAAGTGAGTTTTCCCTAAGACAACCCAGGAGAGATAGAGAGAGAGAGAGAGAGAAATATATATTATATATAAATATGTGTGTTATGTGTGTATGTGCGTGTACGTACATTCCAGGTAGTAGTGTCATTTCATTCACTTAGGTCAGGTCATGCACTTACAGAACTATTATTTTCCTGGGATATATAAATTGACACAGATGTGAAAAATCCACCATTTGTAAATCATTTTCCGAACGGGTTCCCCCCATGAATTTTACAGATCTATTTTAGTTTACCCTAGGGCCCTAGGACATTGTGCCGTTTTAGGGGTTTAAAACCCCATTCAATTCACAATTTGTGTTGGTTAAAACACTATTTGAAATGCTTAAATCCCATTCAAGTCACCATTTTTGTTCGTTAAATCCCATTAAATCATATTACCCTCTGGTAAACTAACATAGCTATGGAAATCACCATTTTTAATGGGAAAACTCACTATAAATGACCATTTTTAATAGCTATGTTAGTTTACCAGAGGGTACATCACCATTTCAGATGGTCAAGTTCAAGGTGCCACATTCTCCGCGTGCTCAAAGAAGACGCGCAACGGAATTGCCACCGCCGCTGCGCGGCCCAGGGCCGTGCGCCAGCGCTCCCCCGCCACGCCACCAGAGCCCAGGCCATGTCCATCACTGGCCAAGGTGGTGAGGATCACCAGCAGCATCCTTTGAGGGGAGACCGGCGGTCCGGGGAGGCGAAGATTTCTTTGTTTTCATGGTGTCGATGAAGCTGGGAAAATCCTCCCAGCTGAAAAAAGGGGATTTTCCAGCCATGTTTGGCTATTGGAGGGTATGTATGATCATAATGGTGAGAAGAAGCAGGGCAATAATAATACTTGAGGCCAGAGGGAAGGGGGCGAAAGCTAGTTGGGCAAAGAGAGATGTGTATTGAGAGAATGTGTGGTGCGACCTTTTGAGTGTCAGTTTTTGAGTTGAAATAAGCTACCATTCGATGTTGCTGGCACGCTAACAGCAGCGTATCATTATGATATTCTAGCTCGCACGCACCATAATCATTCCACAACTCTCCCCCTGACATCCTAGCATACCAGCGTTAACATTACCCTCCTCGTATTCTACTTGCCAAATACAAAGTGCCCCAACCAAACGCGCTTTGGTTGAGCCACTTTGTAACCATCTGATTGAACCTCTTTCCCTCGGCCTTTCCTTCCTTGCTTCTGTCTGTGACATTATATTATATATATATATCTCTCTCTCTCTGTGTGCGTGTCCATGATGAAATATCTAAGTCTAAGTATCTACATGCATATATATATAGCTGCATATAAACTTATCCACTAATTAACAGGTAGTGATAGGCAAGAAACCATCTCTGTATAATGATGTCAGAAGTGGTAATAGTTATTATTTATCGATCATTATATATGATAGTAACGGACGATGATAGAATCACCAAACAATCATAGATGCATTGAATCCCTGTGGGTCCTGCGTCTGGTGTTATTGAAGGTTAGTTTATAATCACAATCATGATGATGATTATGCCTACGGGTGGACAGCCGAACGTGTAGTTGTCACTATTTTCAATTCTCTAACATCTTGGGGGGAGGTGGGGTGGGGTGGGGTATTAACGTCTTTTGTAGTAAGAACTTCCAACTACGTTATTGACTTCTCTAACATCTTGCGGTGGGGTCTGGTGGGGTGGGGTACCAACATCTTTTGCAGTAAGAACTTCCAACTACGTTTTTGACTTCTCTAACATCTTGCACGGGGTGGGGTTGGGTGGGGTCGGGTATCAACATCTTTTGCAATAAGAACTTCCAACTGCGTTACTGGCTTCTTTAACATTTCAACTATGTTGTTATCTTCTCTGTCAACTTCCAACTACGTTAACATCTCTTGCAAGACATCTTCCAACTAGGTTGTTATCTTATGTATCAACTTCCAACTACGTTAGCATCTCTTGTAAGACATCTTCCAAGTACGTTGTTACCTTCTCTATCAACTTCCAATTACGTTAGCTTCTCTTATATGATATCTTCCAAATACGGCGTTTCTTCTCTATCAACTGTCAACTACGCTAGCATCTCTTGTAAGACATGAGGTGGGGTTGTGTAATCGGTTGTCCGGTAATTACTTTTCTAGTCGCTCTCGTGCACGGAGATTTCCTCATGTCTCTTTCTGGCAAGACCTTGGCACAAATGTGACCAAACTGATGTCACCAGCTCATACCAGCTCTGCAGAAAAGAAAGCCGCTTTCGTGTGTCAAACAATGGCCCAGCCACTGTCACTTTGTGAAATGATCCCAAAAAAATAGAGTAGTTTAGTTTTCTGGGCATGAACTGTCAAAATGTCTTGGCTGCGCACAGAAAAACAATGAAACCAATGGAAATGAGACGCAAACATGACAAAAAAACATGAAATCCATTGAAAAACGCAACACGGCACAGAATCCACAAACATCAAAAAGGCAACGCCGCCACGTTCAATTACCCACCCGCCGGGATGATTATCATTACAGTACTATTAAGAACAATGATGAAAAGATCATCGGCTGGGAAGACCTTGGGTCTACCGAAACACGAAGAGCTTCAGCCATTTCTTATACCAAATCCTGTGCTCCACCCATTCGTCTTCGGGATTCAACGGGAGCTATTTATGGCTGTGTTGAAAATCTGATAGGGTGCCCGTAAATCCATTGGTTAGTCACCATTACTCCTAAATCTAATGATCCTAAATGATCCTAAATGGCTATTTGATATACGGTAATATTAACGCCATTCTCAGGCCCCATATTCAGCGCTGATGGGATTACAAACAACAAAGCAGGGCCCTGCGAAAATCACCATGGTACCCCAAGTCTTCCAGAAGGGTTTACCAGGATTTATCCCCTTAGAAATTGTGATGTTCCGTTGTCGTATGGTGTTTTTTATTCCTTCCCAAAAATGGATAAATCTTCAACCCAGCATCTCAATCCACAAACTTTCCGCCCACTTTGTAGGTCTTCCCCAGTCAACTCTTCAAGGATTTCACCATTCGGAAACACCACGCAACTCGGTGGTAAAACCGTGTCCCATCCTGCATCCCATCATCCCATTATCCCCCGGGAAACCCAGGAAAAACCTCCAGCACGTTGCTGGTCAAATCCCCATAGGAAACCTGGTGAAACCCAAAACGCCAACATGTTCCCAGAAAATGCTTGGGTAATGATTGGTTAGTTTGCTGGTGAAAAACCGCATTAGATCCCATTATAATATGAAAAACATAGTTCAATCAGTTCGTTCAATCAAAACAAAAACGTGAAATCTCCATTTTGGCTGGTGAAATGTCCGTGTATCCCCAATATCTCACCATATTCTGCTTGGTTAATAGTGATGATATACCCACAATCTCACCGTGATTCTCGGTTCTCCGTGGTTCTCACGTGGCGAATCAACACGCCGCGGCTGAGCCAAGCGTCCCCACGCAGTGCTGGTCCTTGTGCCTGACCTCGCCCAACCTGACCAGGTCGCCCGCCAGCACGCTGAGGCGATCTGCCGCGTTGCCTCAGGCGATTGGTTCGTTCGTTCGGAGGGCGGTCCGGGGGGTAGAAAAAAATCACCAAAAAAGAAGAGGAATGGAAAAACATGGAAAAAATCTGAATCTAAAATTCGGATGAACTTGAATATGGAACATATCCAGCTAGATTAATGGATTTAATGGGTTCTGGGTTATCAATCATTTACCTACTGCGATGCACATCCAAGTACAGATAATGAATGAGAAGTTGGAAAACACTATCTATATCTATCTATGGTCATGACTGGAGATATTGAAGTGCAACTTTGGTGTGGTGCCTATGCACTTTTCTTTGCCCCAGAAGGAGAGGGGGGAAATCCAGACCTCTTTGATTTGCCTCATCGCGACTAATGTGGGTAAGACAATGCCATAAACCATCCCCCAAATCACCGTAAATGGGTGGTGTAAGCCATCAATATATGGGTGTGTTGTTCTTGTTTTAACCACATGACCCATATATTACCTGTATTACCTATATTACCCTGACATCAGCTGTGTCCTACTGGGAGCTTGAGGCAACGGATTTCGCTGGTCCCAAAGGCTGGACGTCGCCCACAGGTTGCGCAGCTTTGGCGCTAACACGTACACGGCTTCCAGTGATGTGACAACCACCTGAGGTGGCTGCAACCATGACCCATCGATGTGGTTATCATCTGTTGGATATCACCCCTTGCCCCTAATTTAATAGTACCCTTCTTGAAACCCGGCTGTACTATTGAACATTGGATCTATTTATTTTGGAGTTCCATGTTGGGGTTACGTACATAAAAACAGGGAGATTGGATGGATTAAAATGAGAGTCTTGGGGAATGCCCGGCCCAACCGTTAAAAAAATCTCAAGGGAGGTGCATTGAAACATCTGGAGACGTGGATGAGGCTTGGGAAAATGCACAGTACTGATGATATCATACCAGGAAATACAGTAGCGCAAAAATAAGATTCTTGGTGTGATTGGTAAAGGAGGGCCAGGGCTGCGAAACAGTGTCAACAAAATCAAGGTACCAAAAATCTGTCAAGGTGTGTGTCTTGTTGTGTTAAGCTGCAACACTCTCCCCCAACAAGTTGCTCACGCTCTGGTTGATGTCATGAAGACTCCAGGCACAAATGTTTTATATATACCCTCTGGTTATTTAGCATAGCCATGGAAAATCACCATTTTTAATAGGTAAACCATCTATACATGGGCCATTTTCCATGGCTATGTTAAATAACCAGAGGGTATATATATATATATGTGTGTGTGTGTGTGCATTTAAGTGTTCATAAGAGGGAAAAAAAATGAGCCATGGAATCCCAAAACCTGCCCCTTCCACAAGCAAATTCATCTGTCAACCCCACCTTTTGTCCAACACCAGCATCAATCATCTTCTAACCCGATTCTGTGCATGAAAGAATAAGTTCAAAACTACAAATCCCGATTTTGTCAATATGTTTCAAATTTGAGGCACCCAAAATCTCACGACTCATGACCTCAATGACCTCGGGACCGCAGGTCCCTTGGAAATACAGGCAGGGCCTGAAATTTGACACCCCTTGGAAGATATAGGTATACGTGGTATTTATTCTATTGATCTTTCTGTATTATATGTTTGTTATGTATATATATATAACTATATATATATATTAATTATATATATATATATATTATGACTTGTTTGGGTTGATGCGGAGGCTACGCATAGTTTGGCCACATGTTCAGCAACAAACCCTTGTTTTTCCCAATGTGTTTCATCATTTTCTGCTACATTCACCATCATGTTTCATCTGTTTTCCATAAATATTCAATAAATATTCCCTAACATGTCCCCAAGGTTGCAGGTGCCCCATTTTGTCCCTAGAAAACCATGGGTTTTTCCCATGGTCCCCTCTTCCCTCCGCCAAAACAACCGCCTCCGCGTCGCGCGGCAGCGCGGCGCCGCAGGAGAGCGCCGAGATCCCGACTTCGGGCGGCAGATGCTCTTCGGCCTGGAGCATCACCTGGTGCTCAAGGCTGCCATGGTTTTTCGGGTTCAATACCCTCTGGTAATTTAACATAGCTATTGAAAATGGCCATTTATAGTGGATTTACCCACTGAAAATGGTGATTTTCCATAGCTATGTTAGTTTACCAGAGCGTAAATGGTTCTGGGAATACCACATGGTTATCATTGGCTGATGGCTAAATGTGAATAAAGATGGTTAGATGGTTTTAATGAATTGGTATCTATAAAGATATTATATCATGAATGGTGTTACCCTCCCGTGTGACTTCTGATTTCATGGAGGTTTCACCATCAACAAATAGGTGATGGGATGATGGGCATGTGATGAACTAATAACAAACCATACGATGTTGGTTAAATAGTAAAAAAGTGCTAATGCGTGGTTAATAATGACCAATATGATTAGATTGGTTCATTAAATGATACCAACTGGTAAAAATAAATGGTTAATGCATAGTTAATTAATGGTGATATACTGTTTGATTTATAAATGAATAAAGAATGGATAATTGCTTATTGGATGGGATATAATCAACCAATAAATGATGATAAACGGCTAATAATCTATAAAATTATATATATATATATATATGATAGTTAATAATTAAATGGATAAAGGCTTATATATCGTGTTTGGCATTGGTTTATAATGGTCTATGGCTAGTAATGGTGATTCATGGCTAATGGAGCTCACATTTCGGTAATCAAACAAATCCATCTAACTCGATGTTTTTCCCAGCATTTCCCAGCTAGAAACCTCCATTTAGTTTTCCATCAACACTTTAATTATCGGATATCCAAGGATGTGGAGATGGTGCAGGTGAATCAGTTTGGTGCCCCATTCATATTATATAACCATATAATCATGATTAATTCCTTCGAAAGATGGGTGGATGGGGATGAAATCACCTAATTTCGACCCTCCAATGGGGGTTTAGGTATGGTTTTGATTGGGGAGTCCCCAAATCTTCGCTAGGCAAGCTTCCCCAATATCTGGTAGCTGATATCCCAGGTCTTGGTTTACGGGATGTGTGTTTCTTTCCTCACACCCGACATATTATACATATTAAACCCGACATATGATTTGCTTTGGACTATAGGCAGCCATCGCCCCGCAACCCCCTACCAAATCCACCAGTGCCACCATTGGCAAAGTCGCCAAAAATTTACCGAGCGTTGTATAAGTGCTCATTAGCAACTCAAATAGTCAAGGTCAAAACTTACATCGTTAAGTGCTTCTGACGTAGCTACAGGATGATTTCATATCATTTCCAGAATATTTCCAGCATGTTCAACACATCCTCCCTGTTCCACTTCCCAGGATCCATGGCCTTCCCCATGACCCGGCACAACGACAGCGCCACGGAGCGGCTCTGGGGGCAGCGTTGGTGCGCCAGCGTCAGGCTGCGCAGCAGCCCGTCCCGCGCCAGCGTGGCGAGGCTGACGCCCGGCACCGCCAGGGCGCTCTCCAGGGCGCGGGCGCCGGCTCCCTGCGTTTTGCCTCGGTGATGGGTTTTTCTATGGTCCATCTGGACCTTGTCATAAGGGCTTACAATCGGATATGAAATGATATGAATATAAGTCCATCTGTGTGGAAAAAAGTCAGTTATAGATGGTGATACCTGCCTGGTTGGAAGTGGGTTTGGATGTTTATTTGCTGTTTGGGAGTCACATTGGACCCTAGAAAGCTCATATATTGGGTGCGAATTTGAAAAAGAACATCATCTTCCAGGCCCATTGGAAGATGGTTGATCCCATTGGGCAACATCACCTTTTGGCTGGCGCGGTGAAAAACCCTCACAACAGCGGATATGTCCAGAGGATTTATTGCTTGGAGGATCATCAGCAGGCGGAGGTGAAGGGCAAATGACTTTTGTTGGGGGGCCACGGGTCACTATATTCACTGTTTAACGCCACCTAGATGTGACCTTGATCTTGTTCCCCCCGACAAAAATGTATAGCAACCCCCAAGACAAGATATGAAAAAAAAATTAAAAAAAACAATTCACCATCATTTACATCTATTGACATTAACCCCTCCATATTTTCCGCAGGATTGTCCTTTTCCAACTTTTTATGGTCCAAACTCCAAGGTAACGGTACCATTTCCAAGCGCTTTCCACCTTCGCCAAGTCACGATCCTTGGCGTAAACATCCATGGTGGTGGTGATGTCTCTAAAACCTGAGGGAAAACATGGCAGACCACTGGAAAATCCACGAACTCAATGAAGGTGCGAATGGAAAAATCATCTTTTTGGGGCAAGATTTTATAGCTAGCCATGTTTGACTACCAGAGGTTGGACTCATCATTGCTTGAGGTTCACACTTGGATTGTTTCCATCTGGGAAATGTTACCAGGCAACCCACAGGAACCATGTCATCCTCACCCTCAATCTCGTCCGAAGGTTTGGGTTCCCTCTCCAGGATGGAAGCGGCGGTCTCGTTTTTGGGGGCCACCATGTAGAGGGTACCTCAGCAGATCACGGCACCCTATTGGGCACATCACGTTTGAAATGGCGCTATGAATAGCATAAGGCGGGCGTATTCACTTGGGCCGTTGCCTCATCTACCGGCTCCTGGATCATAGCTATAATGGCAAGGGACCATCAAATGCAAGTGGCAACTAGTTGTGGTTGACCCCAATCAACTCCCGGTCCAATATGGTCCAAGCCAAGAAGTTGGAACCCTGGTTTCTACATGAAAATTCACCTTGAACTATCCCATATCTTAGGGGTACCCCAGGGCTTGACTACCAACGTCCCCAATCAATCGGAGCACGGCCTGTGGAACTGCTCAACTTCTGTTGTATAAATATACTGAAACCACAGGAGTTCCGCAAGAAAATTAATAGGCGAACAGGAAAACATGTCCACCAATAATATCTCATACACTTTCCAGATGCTGCTTGTGATATTCCTCCTTCTCAACTCCAAATCATAACCTTACTTAAATCCCATCAAATAGTTGCAAATTGCACCTTTTCTGAATCTTGTTGGGGGAGTTGCCCGTGAATTACCAATAAATTGCCCCTTAACAAAATGAGCAGGGTTCAAGACGCTCTGTCATTCCATTCTGCTGGTTGGTTAAGAATGGGATTCTCCCAATGGAGTATGATAACCCCCAAACTAATCATCACGTTTCCTCACGTTTCCCAAAGTCCCAGAGTCTCGGCTAAGCGGAGACCCCAGGATTTTACCTGAGTCCCAAAAGGTCTGTCTGTCACAGACGCCTCAAACTACGCACGGTAGTCAACCTGGGTGCACTGCTTCTGAAGATTTCATCACTGGTGTCTCTCATATGTTTCCGGATTCTGATTGGTACGCACATCGTCCAGAATTGTAGTGGTTCGGATGAAGGCCTGAGATGGAGCGGCTGAATTGCATGGGCTTGCGACTGCAACGCACCCTGAATCCATTTGCTAAAGCTCTTCGTACGTGCTACAAAATCTGCTGACTTTGTGCTGGCTGATGCATTTTCCCATTTCTTACGACTTTTGTTGTACCTAACTCCTGCAGTGTTGTTTTGAAACTCATACAGAATGTTAAGCTGAAACCACGAAATGGCCTGGACAGGTTCACTTGGGTCACAAACTGTTTGCAACCATCCTGCGATGCGCTGTCCCTCTTCACACTGATAGCTGTCGGCAAAACTGTTGTCAGCAAGCGGGCAAAATTTCACCTCATTAACCTCATTCACATTGATGCGGCTCGGGTGTTGTTTATCCCTCTGCTCTCCTCGACTTGTTTTGCTTTGAACTGCTACTTGAGCCACAGAAATGATCACATCGTGCATTTTGTTACGCAAGACATGGATTGCTTCAAGTTCTTTCTGCAGTTGGTCCCATAACTCATACAATTGCTTGTGACGGCTGAAAACTATTTGAGTCAGGCAATCAGCTGCCTCATTACCTGCAAACAACCATTCTTCTGCTTCGTCCTTGGCAGTCAGTGGGTCTTGGTGGCTACTAATCTTGGTGACCTGCAAGGCTGGGCCCAGAGTCTGGACCAGCTGTTGCGCAACTGTCCACAGGTCGGCATTAGTGGCATTTGGTTTGATTCGAACATGTCGCTTGCTAAACTTTTGTAACCTGGTGACAACTGTGTGGTTGTCGCACCAGATTCTCACTTGTCGTTGGTGGGAGATGGCGAACCGCATGGCACTGATTGCTGCCCAGATTTCGCCCCGAAGGGCGGTTTGAGTCCACCCCGGCACTAAACCATTGGCTATGGGCCAGAATCGCTGAGTATCCAGGTCCCCAAAAATTACCCCCCATGAAGCCAAACGACCCTGTACACTTGTTGGAGCCAGGCAACCTCCGTCAGTGAAAAGATCTACTGTGGGTGGCAACCGTGTTGGGCACACAAAATCGCGGTGTTCATCAGGTATCTGCAAAATGGCCTGTTGGAATCGCGGCAGGCTGGGAGGTTCAGGAACCCAGCCATGAGCGGAAACACTCATAGGTAACGCCAGAATCCCATCTATTTGGTCCTGTGGCATCTTCCTTACTGCAGAAAAAAATGGACATAGCCACTGGCGATGCACCTGGGAATCCGGCTGAGAGCAGAACTGACACAAATCAGCCCCTTCAACCCCTCTATTTTGTTCATGATGCTTCAACCTATCTGCAGTGAAAAAGGTGCCATTCAGACTTGCACGCAAGAGCGCTTGTTGCTGTGGGTCTTTCTTTCTCAGAGTTACTGTGGTTAACTGTGGAGACATCCACTGCATTCCTACCATGGTTTTCCTCTCTGCTGCTTGACCTTGTATCCGACTTTGCCAGGATTGTGACAACCTGGCATGCAACTCTTGGATGGGGCAAAACATGACATCAATTTCCCTGTGAAGGTGATCTCGGAAGACACAACCGTGAGACCAAGACCAGGCAACTTGATGTAACCGGGCAACCATGACGGACACCGGACCTGGACGAGGGACAACTGTCTTTCGCGGCAGGTGCCATTCGGCAAGGCAAAAACCTGCTATGTCAGGATGGGGAAACATTGTGCGAAACATGGACACAGTAGTAAACAACGCATGATACTGTGGATCAGCATGAGTACTTTCGACAAGGCTTAGGTGAATGGGCGGTGACGTGCCCGGGGAGTGTTCTCCCAAACCCTGAACTGCTCCTGTCCTGAGTTTCTGATAGTGTTCTTCCCCAAGGTGAACGGATGCAATACCATGTAAGCATGAGGCCCATGCTTTGGTACGCAAGGCTTGGACTTTCTGGCGGTAAGGGGCCATGGATCTGGCCAGTCTTCCCCAAACTTTCTTGATTTTTTCACAACGGTCAATAATGGAGCTATTGGTGACAACCTGGCTATATTGGATATGTCCCCCCAAGTCACGTGCTGCCAATTTCACCTGAAGTGCATGATCTCGCAGGTTTTTCCGCTGGGTGGCCGATACCGACCAGGTGTAGCTTTTTGAGTCATCTATGACCATGTCCATGGCATGACAAAGTGCATGTAGGCCCTCAAGTGCTTGGATTACGCATGCTGCATTTGGTCCAGTGACTTCCCAATTGTCGACAAAAGTCCATAGCATGGCATCAGGGTATCTCCGCAACATGTATTGATGGACAACAATGTTGGCAGCTAACATGCTGGTGACCGAAAGGCTGCACCCTTCTGCAAAACCAGTGGAAGACTTAAGTGGGGGCCCGATACAATCGTGGGGCCCGATACATTGGTGGATTGTAAAACGCCTTTCCAACGACACCAGGGCTCTGGACCATGCCACCAAGATTGGTGGGGCAACGTTGAGGATGCGCATGAATTCAAGGACTGGGATCCTAGGCAGCATGTTAAAAGCTTTTTCAAGGTCTACTACCCCCCCTGCAAGGTCAGCTTTGGCAAATTGGGCTACTTCAATATTGGCCATGATATGGTACCATATGTCCGCAGCTTGGCGACCTGGAACGCTGCCTGCACATGTGGGCGGTGCAAACGGCTGTAGGTGGGCTAAGATCTGTCTGGCTCGGATTGAACTCCACGTACGGAAAATGACAGGCAAGATGGTGATCGGTCTGAAGTGCTTGGTTTGGGATGCTGTTGGTATTTTGGCTAACGCTGCTACAATGCCCAGGACCAACTGGCGTGGCCATTGATGACCCTGCTCAATCCCAGCCAACATCTCCAGGATATTCTCAGTGGCCTGTTCAGGAAGATTGAGGAGGTCTGCTCTGCTCACTCCATCAGGCCCCGTGGCTGCATGCTTTCTTTTTGATTTAAGGGCCTTGACCCATTCTTCTTTAGTTATGGGGCTATAGGACATGGGGTCAGGCTTCGGAAGGGCCAGTTCAGCAAACTGTACAATGGGATCCCACCTATCAGGTTCAACATGTAGGTGTCGGTCCCACCTGGATGTCCATTCATCTCCAAATTTGGCAAAGAGGTCAGTGAGGCGGCCTATGTAGTTTTCTTGCTCCAGGGTCATGCCTGGCTGAAGGTCAGTCACTCCATCTAACCACACTTTGCATTCTTCAGCTTCGATGATATGGTGTGCACCGAGCTCACTGTAAACTGGCTGTGTGGCATCCCATTGGTGGTCTTGGTGAACAATCACTGCTGATTCATCATGGTCAAGTTCGGTAATGGTGGCTTTTTTCTGCTCCACCAGCATTTGGACTGGCAAAGGTTTCTCATCTCGAAGGTCTTGGAAAATGACTGCCGGATCATCTTGCCTACGCTGCTTGGCTGCTACCGACCTTTGGGCATTCAGGGCTTTCTCAAACTCCGTCAGCAGCTTGTGAAAACGCTGGCACAGCTTGGATGCTTCATCATGATCAGGCGGGTCATGCCAAGAAATTTGGATAGGGTCAGCATGGTCGGCAATCCATTGAGGGAAGGAGGGCGCAAACCCTGCGGTGGTTGTGATGCTTCTCCAAAGTTTGACTCGGTGGTCTCTTGCATGTGTGGTGTCTTTGAACCCTTGAACTAACCTGGCATAGTTCACAAGTCTCCTATACTGACGCACCCACTTGCAGTGCTGTTGATTGAGTCCATGAAAACTTGGCTGATATTCACCCTCTCGAGGTTTTTTGACTGGAGCCGAGTGTTCTTGGACCCACACGACTTCAAGCTGCTGGCCTCGACCTCGCATGTTGTTCGGCATGGCTCCTTTACCTTTGGTCCTGAGTGCTCGATCAACTGCTGTTTCAACCTGTTGCATCAAGTTGGCATACTGCACTGTGGGGTCATCATGACCTGCTGGTAATGTGAACTGTGCGTCAACTTCAGCCTAGGTGACTGCTGACCAGTCAATGGCTGTGGGGTGCTTCCAAAGTGGGAGCAGCGGTGGGTTACCTAAAGGGTGAAATCGAGCAATCAAGATGGAATGATCAGCAAACCAATCATGCTGGACTTCAACATCTTTAAGATACATCGCAAGTTGTGGGCTGACATACAAGTGATCTTTAGCGGTCTTTTGTTTGCAAGTCACTTCGATTGCTTTCCCTAGCTTTTGCTGGGCCCAAACTTGGACATTGACCCATCCTGCATCGGCCCACTGGCTCATGTTGGCAAGGGCTCCGTCAGGTTGGTTGAAGTCACCTCCTATAAACCTTAAACCCTGGCTGTGGTTGAGCAGGCGTGTCGTGACATGGGAACAAATTGCATCAGTTTTTTCTCGGGTGGCAACTGTGTCCGAGTGAACAGCATGTCCATAGATTACCCCCCCCTGTATCCACCTTTCCCCAACTTGAAAGCAGGCTACATGGAAACGGCTTTCCTGCCAAGCTGACTCGGGCCATGTGGCCGTCATCGCCCTTGATGGCGTTGTAGTGATGAATCCAACTCCACGGTGTTTACCTCCTATGGCTGAGGCAGTGTGCGATCGCAGCGGCACTGCTGCTCCTAATTGAGCTTGCATTCCTGTTTTATGGAAAAGAAGTTGTTTTTTGAATTTCACCATTCCTGGTGCTGACAAATGCGTTTCTGACACCGCCCAAACCGAGTGGCCATTAGGTACTTTCGGCAAGTTAGCGATGATAGACGATTTATCCAAAAGTCCTGTTGGGTTAAGGCATCCTAGCAAGCACTCTGACTGAGTGGGTCCCGGCACAGCTGCCTCTCCAATCCTACACATGCATATGAAGTAACAAAGGATGAGCCGCAAAATGCATTTGGCTCCTGTGCTTTTGCTCGGTTTCCTGTGACTGGATAGTCACTCATTGGTCCTTTGGCGCTTGCTGAACAACTGTTCGATCCTCTGCATCTGCTGTTCAAGCTTGGCCTCAAGGGTGTTTTGGAAAAGCCCTTGTTGCTGGTCGACTTTCGTATCCAACGTGGTGAGTTGGTTCTGCACTACCTGATGTTGATGCACTGATTCACGGTGATTGGCCTGCACAGTTTGGCTCAACTGGTCAAGGCGAGACTCCAGTTCCGCTACTTTGGCATCAGTGTCAGGCATGGCAACATCACTTTGTTTCATCTTGGTCAGGATACTTTGTTCAAGTCTGGTCTCAAGCGACGCAACTTGGCTTGTAGGCATCTCTCGTGGATTTGGTCTGGCCCAGGGATCATAGTGGATCCAGGGGTCTTCATTGGCATTCGGGACAACATTGGCTTGCAAGGCTTGGATGGTTTTGAACGATGCCAAAACAGCTTGTGGCGGCTGCTGCACTGGCGTGCTTTTGTCTTCGGGGGATATCAACACATCTCCATGGCTGAGTTGGAATACCCAATGCGAGGGCGGCTCGGCTGCTTGCACAATCCACATTACACCAGCTCGATCTCTGGTTTGCCCCTGCGGCGCAAGTGGGCGTGCTTTCCACTGCCACTTGGAGAAGACATGGACCAAGGATTGTTTGGTTGAACCAAAAGGCATGGGGCCTACTCTGTACTTTACAAGTTCTGAGCCCTGTATGTACACAAGATCTGGCCTGTGCAATCGGTGCAATGCTTCCGCTTCTTCATTGGCAACCCTGAGCCCATATCGGTCTGCTTGGCGGACTAGGGTGGTCGGTGTCTTGGACGTTTTCTGGCTGACCTGAGCTTCACCATACGTCTTCCTTGGTAACCAGACCACTTGATACGCTTCATCTGGGTGTCGTCCGTCAGGTGTCCTTGGCTCGATGTAGGTGCCATTGTTGCCATTGGCTTTGGTCACCTCTTCTTGGACTTGTTGCCTGATGCGAAGGTTCACACTGAACATGTCAGCTTCATCTGGCACAACCTTCTGCAACTTGGCCGTGAGAAACTGGCGATCCCATACATCAATGACATCAGTTTGTTGGAGCTGTCGGAAAGGATCCTGCTGCATCAAGCATTTGACTGGGCTTTTCACAAAGTCACTCCATTGTCCTGTGAACTGATCCTTATATACAAGAACTCGGATGACCTGATTGGGTACCTCTGGCACTGCAATGGTGTGCGTGGGCACATTGCGTTGGACTGGTTGGTGTCCAAGTTGGACCACAGCTACGCTGACAATCAGCGGGTCATGGGTGTCTTTGCTCTGCATAGGCACTTTCATCACTTGGTGGTGAGGTGGCAACCTAGGATCATCAAACTCCAGGACTAAGAGCGCAATCCCATGTGGGCTCACTGCTTCCGTCAGCTGAAAGTAAGGCATCGCTTCAGCAATGTTGACAATGGCAACACCTTGGCTTCCAGGGGCAATTTCCGATGCAGCAAGTTGGCTCAGTTCAGTACCATCACCTTGTTTGAAGACTGCATGAGGCACTTCAAGCTGGTCGGCTTTCAGTTGCAAAGGCGCTTTCCGTTGAGTCTTGTTCTTGATCTTGTTGGCTTTTGTTCCCACTTGCCCTTGGGTTTGAACCTTGTTTTGGATCAACTGCTTCAATTCATCCGACAGCACAATTCGGATAGGTGGACGAAGCAGACTGGCCCTAGATTTCAAATCTGCCCAAGGTCTAGGTGACGCAAGTATTTGTTGGATTGAGCTTCCACCCAAGGCTTGTACCAGCTGATCGGCACACTCACGGCTGCGGCCTGGGGCAACCCCATGTTCGGTAACCAGCTTCTGCAATTGGTCACGCTGACTCTGCATACCTCCTAGGATGATGGGGTGAAAAACATTGACTTCACTGGCACCCGTGTGTTGCAGATCATGGAAAAACAACGCCCTCCACTGCGCTGCTTGGTCTTCGGAAAAGGGCACCTGAGTCGTGTCATCCAGGAGCATGGACAGAATCCAACCAACTGCTTGAAAGCCGCAATCAGCTTTGAACGCCTGTGGCACTGGGCTGGTGGCAAACTGGATCGCTTCATTACCAACTGTGGATTCGATCAAAGGTCTAATCCATTGTTCATCGCTTGGTGTGGTCCAAAGCTGGATGGTGATGCCCTGAACTCGGATTACAACTGGTGTCCAATGGTTTGCATGATGGATTACAAAGGCTTTGGCAAGACCTTCTTGGTCAACCCCTGCTTCTGTTGTAACTCTCAGTACATACTCAGTAAGCATCGTGTGTGCGTCAGGTCGATCAGGAAGAATCAACACTCCATACATGGTTCCTGGTGTGTAACATTCAAGCATGTACAGGTAGTATTCCATCTCATCAACTGCAACCCATCCCCTCTGATCCCAAACCAGTCGTCCTCGCGTTTTGTTTGCCAAGATTGGCGGGCTGGCTGAGTCACCCTGTTCACCTTCCTCTTGGTAGCGGAGCATGTACCACCCTTTGTTTTGGAGTTGAACATCATGTTCAAGTTGGGTTCCAAAAATGGTAGTAATGCCTTGGTACTTTTCAGTTGAAGCTTCTGCATTGGAGGCAGCAACAATCTGACCAACAGTACTTCCTGGGCAAAATGAGAGTGCCACATACCCTTCCCCCGGTTCAACCACATAGACAGTTAGGCTTTCCGCAGGCTCCTGACTATTGTCATTGGGAACTGGAGTACCAACTTGTTGGACAACAGGCATCTCTATTATCTGGGTGTCTCGGTTGACATGAGGTTCTGCAGAGGCATTGCAACCTGGTGTACCTGAGGCCTCACCTTTGCAATCATCAGAAAGATGAACTGACCCTGAGCTAGCTGCGTGAGCAACTTGAGCATTTGCATGGTTACAGTTCTGCGCATTACCTGGCACTGTTTCACTTGCCAGGCAGTCATCGGCTTGCTTGTCAGCCAGACTTCTGCGTCTTGCACTCTGTTGGCATTTCTGATACTTGCTGGCTGCTTCTGGCATGGGATGTTCGCGCTTGACTGCAAAGCCCGGCACTGCTCCTGCTTGGAAAGACTCGGATTGGTCACCTGCACCTGCTGTTTTGTTGAGGTCCAACATGACTTGATGGTCAAATGCTGGGTCATCATAGAAAAACTTAGCATGGTTCAGATGATGTTCATTCACTTCGGAGCTCTGGGCTGTGGCAACAGTGGTGTTCTGGTCATCACTCAGACGACCATGGGCGAGATTCTTGATGCTTTCAGGCATTTCATCATGCAGTTGGGCATATGGATCGCTTTGGCATGGTGTGGCTTGGCTTTCATCATCGGTGTCCGAGACCTGCAAGGCAGTGGAAACTGGAGTGTCACAACCATCCTGTTCATCATGGCAATCATTCAAACCCTGGGTTGGGCCCCCACACCCTAAGCGTGGAAGGGGCATGGCATGAAAAGGGGGGGGTGGGACATGGGTGCCTGGATGGCCATCAGCGCTATCACCTCCAGGTTTGGAGGGGCATGCAGGCATGGGCAACGGTGCACAGTGTGGGTTCAGCCCACTTTCAGTTCTCCCTTGTCGCTGGCTTGCAATCGCATACAACAAACAACCAAAAGACTTGGTCTGGTCACCGCTTGACAACTCTCGGGTCTCACCTTCGGCATTGGAGTCAGGTGCACGGCTGGGTACTCTGGCAGAGGCCAATTTGGTGGCAGCTGGATCACTCAGTTCATTTGTATCTTTCGGAGCAATGTCACTTTCCGCACTGATCAGATGAGCCCTGTCTTCACACTGGGAGGGGCCCCCACACCCTAAGCGTGGAAGGGGCGTGGCCTGAAAGAGGGTGGGTTGGGAAACTTCGGGGGGTGTTTCACTGGCAGGATCACTCATGGTCTCTGCAGGTCCGCTGGATGGATGCACATGCTCGGTCTTACCTACACTAGGCTGCTGGTCGGTCGGATGCAATGGGCCGGATGCAAAATCATCAGGTGGCAGAAAGACACATGGGGTGTCTAAGCTCTCAACTTCCTGGGCAAAGATTCGCATTGACTTGGTCAAGCTCTGCGTCTTCCACAGTTCATCCCGTTCCTGCAACAAAAGGCGGCATAGGTTGGCATGGACATGTCTGGGGTGGATGTCACTGTCGTGCAACTTCTGTTGAGCTACATTGAACATCATGTTGGACAGGATCCATGCACCTTGGAGGGGTGATGCAAGTTGACCTACACCTGCCAGTTCAAGCCTCAACGGTGTGTCACATGATGGGGCAACATGGGATGGCACCAACCCATTCAAGATTGCAACTTCTTGCGGGTGTGGATGTCTCATTTTTTGGACCTTCCTGTTCCCCAAAACTTCTTCTTGATCAAGTGGAATCAAAACCGCATAGAGTCCTTTACGATCGATTCGTTCTTGGCTAAAACCCCTGGACCTACACTGGCAAAGACATGCAAGTACCTGTGACCCCCAAGAGTGAGTGGCTGTGTTCATGGCTTTGTACACATCGATGACATTTGGACCAATACCTGTCGGGACATCATGGAAACACCTGAGTTCATAGTTAGACAAAACTAACTGCTCAAGTTCACTGTCGGACAATGGCAACATGGTACGCAAGAGGTGCATGATACTCGGTACAAACCGCATGGCCGGCATTGGAGGTATGGAAACTACAGACAAGGCCGGATGTGCAATGATGGCCCACCACCTTGTTCTCATGGCAGGCCACGTCTCATGCAAGTTCAGCAACTTCTGGTGAACCGTACTGCCAGTTTGGGCAGCATACCTGTGCAACTGTTCTTGGATCCAGTCTGACTTCAAGGCCTCTTTCGTGCATTCCAGTACTATGGCAAGGCTACCAAGGAAAAATCCCATCATCAAAATTCCAGTGAAAGAAACGCTGCGAGGGTCACAGCCCTGCCTACCGTCTCCAACCCCGAAAATGGTTGACACGATACTCCTGCTGCAAGCACATGAGACTGCTGAACACACTTGGACACCTCAAAAACTGTCTCGACGTCTGCGACATTTCCCAAGATGCACGGTTTGGTTGTGCGATTTGCACTCCACTGGTGAAAAGCCTGGTTGGATTCAACGTGGCACAAAACCTGGGCACCACATTCTTCGTATCCCTTCGTAACAGCTCCAAGGCCGCTGCAGGCGTCAACAATGTTGTACAACCCATTCATTTCAGCAACTGGTCTGGAAAAGGTCTTTGTCTTGGGCCCCATTCGTATCCACCATTGACCATCACAGTGTTGGAGGACCCCATCAAGGATGGTGTGACATTCATAGCCCCTTTGGAGGATGCAATCGGTCAAAAATTGTTGTTTGTTCACCTGTGTTTGACACAAATGTTTCCCTGGTTGATAGATCACCGTAGACATGACCACTGAAACGTTGGTCTCCAATGATTTCCCAAATTCTGGGTCCAAATCCCAAGGGGTGCTAACCATGGCTTCCGCGTCCCTCCCAAATGTTCTGTTCGAACAAGCTCACCAGCTGGAAGGGATTTGGGCCCGAGCTTCAAACTAATCATCAATCAACAGGGGTTTAGTTCAACCATGTTAAACCCCATCAAAGTTGATATCTGGATCTTTATAACCCCCCATGTACCATTTTGGATAGTGAATCCCCAGTATATTCCATGATAGTCCCCAGTAATCCCCCAGTTTTTCTTGGCGAAGCCCGGCCCGAGCCCGAGGCGCTCAAGGCCAGCAGCGCCCGCGGCACCAACCGCGGCTCGGCGCGGAAGCAGCGCAGCGCTAGGCGCGCGGCGCGCGCCTGCACCCCGAGGTCCACCTGGGCCTTGGCCGCCAGCGTCACGATCTGCAGGCCGTGATCCTTGGGGATGCCGTAGCCATGGCAGCCATGGCTCGGAAAATGGTCGGGTTTTAGGTGGAAAACCACTGTTTTTTTTTGGTTTCGGAACACATCTTATCTAATGTGACTAATGCCATAAACCTCTCAATTTGGGGGTGGTGTTGACCGTTATCCTTCAGGTCACCCATTTCTTGCAAAACTGTGGATCGGTCATAATTGGGTTTTACCAAACTATGAAGATCATTTGAAAACAGGGATGAGACATGATAGGACCCATTATGAAAAATGGAAACATGGATGGAAAAAATGTAGATATACGATGACTATGTTGGAAGAAATTCACCGCAAATAAATACAACCACGCCAGCAGCGCGAAAGATGTATATGAATCTTGTTTTTGATCTACTTACTAAGTGGGATGATCCTCTAAGTTTTAGACCAGCCCAGTACAATCATATAATGGGCAGGAGACTAAAGATTCTGCACATGATGGGGAAACCTTCAATATGTGTATGCGTACGTATGCAAAGAGATATATGTACATAGGGAGAGAGAGAGTGCATATATGCATATATATACACACATAGCATCATAATATGCGTGCATTTACGCAATGTATATAGTAAAAAATAATATATAATAATAATAATAGTAATAATTAATAGTAATAATCATGATAGTTAGTAATAGACCGTAATAGCAGTAGTAGTAATAATAATCATCATAACCAATAATCAAAAACACGATGTGTTATAGTAATAATAATCATCATCATCATAATAACCATCATAATCATAATATATTATAATAATATACGTAGTTATAGCTATAATATTAGTAGTAATAATATGCAATAATAGTACTCTAACGAAAACAAACGTAGACCCTAATTACATTAAACCTACGTTTAAACGTAGACCCCGGTGAGCAAATTTGCTGATCCAGGGTCTATCTTTTCTTGTAAAAACATGTAAAAAAAAACCTGCAAGTCAAAAAGTGTGGATAACATAGACCCTGGGGATACCATGAACAACAATGGAAAACTGGCATAACATAGACCCCACATGTTGCATGCAATTTTAACATTGTTTTACTCACTAACATGGACCCTAACAACAACTTATAATACCTGTGCAGTAGCATTGCAAGTAGGGATAACACAGACCCTGGACTGGTATCAGGGTCTATGGTTTCTTGTAATAAAGATTTGGGTGCCTGCAAAACTCAACAATG